>JACCDV010597110.1_pt1 | contig 77886 bp, 72 predicted proteins | sample 7446131 | NCBI WGS metagenome assembly JACCDV01 (sample SAMN15323448, study PRJNA562643) | freshwater metagenome | isolation source: river surface water | place: USA:Blue River Watershed | collected 2017-08-17
CCAACCGCCACCCCTTCGACGTGGTCGAGGGCGAGGCCGAGATCGTGGCCGGTCACATGGTCGAGTACGAGGGCATGGGCTTTGCCATCTTCTTCCTGGCCGAATACGCCAGCATGTGGCTGGTGTCGATCCTGGCCGTGGTGATGTTCCTGGGCGGCTGGCTCTCGCCCATCAACCACGAGATCTTCAACGCCATCCCGGGCTGGATCTGGCTGGGCATCAAGACCTTTGTGGTCATGTCGATGTTCATCTGGATTCGCGCCACCTTCCCGCGCTTCCGCTATGACCAGATCATGCGTCTGGGCTGGAAGATTTTCATCCCGGTCACCCTGGTGTGGCTGCTGGTGGTGGCGGCCTGGCTGCTCTCGCCCTTGAACATCTGGAAATGAAGCGGACGACGATCATGACGACCCTGACAGCTTCCTCCACTTTCTCGCTCAAGGACTTCCTCAAAAGCTTCATGCTGTTTGAGTTGTTCAAGGGCATGGCCCTGACCGGGCGCTACGCCTTTGCGCGCAAGGTCACGGTGCAGTTTCCCGAAGAAAAGACCCCGCTCTCGCCGCGTTTTCGCGGCCTGCACGCCCTGCGCCGCTACGACAACGGCGAAGAGCGTTGCATTGCCTGCAAGCTGTGCGAGGCGATCTGCCCGGCGATGGCCATCACCATCGAGGCCGGCGAACGCACCGACGGCACACGCCGCACCACGCGCTACGACATCGACCTGACCAAGTGCATCTTCTGCGGTTTCTGCGAAGAGAGCTGCCCCGTCGACTCGATCGTCGAGACCCACATCTTTGAATACCACGGCGAAAAGCGTGGCGACCTCTACTACACCAAGGAGATGTTGCTGGCCGTGGGCGATCGCTACGAAAAAGAAATCGCCGCCAACAAAGCCAAGGACGCGAAATACCGATGAACATCCAGACCGGCTTCTTTTACGTCTTCGCGTTCGTGCTGCTGTACGCGGCCTTTCGCGTGGTGACGGCGCGCAACACCGTGCACGCGGTGCTGCACCTCATGCTGGCCTTCTCGCAGGCCAGCGCGCTGTGGCTCATGCTGCAGGCCGAGTTCCTGGCGATTGCGCTGGTGCTGGTCTACCTGGGCGCGGTTATGGTGCTCTTCCTGTTCGTGGTGATGATGCTCGACATCAACGTTGACGCCATGCGCAAGGGTTTCTGGCGCAACTTCCCGCTGGCGGCCATGCTGGGCGCGGTGGTCGCCCTTGAAATGGCGGCGGTGCTGCTGACGGGCTTTCGCATCAGCACGCCCAACGCCATGGCGCCGGTGGTGCCGGGCGCAGCGGCCGATCTGGCCAACGTCAAGGCCCTGGGCCTGCTGCTCTACACCGACTACCTGATGCCGATCCAGATCGCTGCCGCGATCTTGCTGGTGGGCATGGTGGCCGCGATTGCGCTGACGCTGCGCGGCCGCAAGGACAGCAAATTCATCAACGTGGGCGATCAGGTGCGCGTCAAGGCCAGCGATCGTCTGCAGGTGGTCAAGGTGGCGCCCACGCGTGCTGCGGCCCCGGCCTCCGAGGAGAACCCATCATGACCCTGACCCTGGGACACTGGCTGACCGTGGGCGCGCTCTTGTTCGCGCTGTCGGTGATCGGCATCTTTCTCAACCGCAAGAACCTGATCGTGCTGCTGATGGCCATCGAGCTGATGCTGCTGGCGGTCAACATCAACTTTGTGGCCTTCTCGCACTACCTGGGCGATATGCACGGACAGGTGTTCGTGTTCTTCATCCTGACGGTGGCGGCGGCGGAGTCGGCCATCGGCCTGGCCATCCTGGTGCTGCTCTTCCGCAACCGCAGCAGCATTGATGTGCAGGACCTCCAAACGCTCAAGGGTTAATCAAGATGTCTCAAACCCTCAACGCTTCGACGCTGCTGGCGGTGCCGCTGGCGCCCCTGGCCGGCGCGCTGCTGGCCGGCATCCTGGGCACCAAGTTCGGCGGCAACTGGATTGGCCGGCGCCTCTCGCACAGCCTGACGATTCTGGGTGTGCTGGTGGCCTTCATCCTCTCGGCCATGACGCTCTGGCGTGTGGCCACGCAAGGGGCCACGTTCAACGACACCCTCTACACCTGGATGGTGGTCGGTGGCCTGAAGATGGAGGTCGGCTTCATGGTCGACAGCCTGACGGCCATGATGATGTGCGTGGTGACCTTTGTGTCGCTGATGGTGCACCTCTACACGATCGGCTACATGGACGAGGACGAGGGCTACAACCGCTTCTTCGCCTACATCTCGCTGTTCACCTTCTCGATGCTCATGCTGGTCATGAGCAACAACCTGCTGCAGCTGTTCTTTGGCTGGGAAGCGGTGGGCCTGGTGTCGTACCTGCTGATCGGTTTCTGGTACAACAAGCCCACGGCCATCTTTGCCAACATGAAGGCCTTTCTGGTCAACCGGGTGGGCGACTTTGGCTTCATCCTGGGCATTGGCCTGATCGCCGCCTACACCGGCACGCTCAACTACACCGAGATCTTTGCCAAGCTGCCCGAGCTGGCCAAGATCGACTTCCCCTGGTATGTGTTTGGCATGGACGCCATGCTGATCACCGTGATCGGCATCTGCCTGTTCATCGGGGCCATGGGCAAGTCGGCGCAGTTCCCCCTGCACGTGTGGCTGCCCGATTCGATGGAAGGCCCGACCCCCATCTCGGCGCTGATCCACGCGGCCACCATGGTGACCGCCGGCATCTTCATGGTCGCGCGCATGTCGCCGCTCTATGAGCTGTCGGACGCGGCCCTGAACTTCATCATGGTGATCGGCTCGATCACGGCCCTGTTCATGGGCTTTATGGGCATCATCCAGAACGACATCAAGCGCGTGGTGGCCTATTCCACGCTCTCGCAGCTGGGCTACATGACCGTGGCGCTGGGCGCTTCGGCCTACTCGGTCGCGGTGTTCCACCTGATGACGCACGCCTTCTTCAAGGCCCTGCTGTTCCTGGGCGCCGGCTCGGTCATCATGGGCCTGCACCACAACCAGGACATCCGCTGGATGGGCGGTGTGCGCAAGTACATGCCCATCACCTGGATCACCTCGCTCCTGGGCTCGCTGGCCCTGATCGGCACGCCGCTGTTCTCGGGCTTTTACTCCAAGGACTCGATCATCGAGGCCGTTCACCTGTCGCACCTGCCCGCCGCTGGCTTTGCCAATTTTGCGGTGCTCGCCGGTGTGTTTGTGACCGCTTTCTACTCGTTCCGCATGTACTTCCTGGTCTTCCATGGCAAGGAGCGCTACGACCAGAACCCCGATGCGCACCACGACGATCACCATGGCCATGACGACCATGGCGACGGCAAGCCGCACGAGTCGCCCTGGGTGGTGACGGTGCCCCTGGTGCTGCTGGCGATCCCCTCGGTGGTGATCGGCTACATGACCATCAGCCCCATGCTGTATGGCGACTTCTTCAAGGACGTGATCTTCATTGACGCCGCGCGCCATGGCGCCATGGCCGAGCTGGCCAAGGGCTTCCATGGCCCGGTGGCCATGGCCTTGCACGGCCTGAGCACCGCGCCCTTCTGGCTGGCGCTCGCCGGTGTCGTGACCGCCTGGTACATGTACCTGGTCAACCCCAAGGTGCCGGCCGCCTTTGCGCGCGCCCTGCGGCCGCTGGTGGTGATCCTCGAGAACAAGTACTACATGGACTGGATCAACGAGAACATCATCGCCCGCGCCTCGCGTGCGCTGGGGACTGGCTTGTGGAAGGTGGGCGACCGCGCACTGATCGACGGCCTGCTGGTCAACGGCTCCTGGCGCGTGATCGGCAAGATCGCCGGCCTGGTGCGCTGGTTCCAGTCGGGTTTTGTCTATCACTACGCGCTGGTGATGATTCTGGGCGTCCTGGTGCTCATGACATCGTTTGTCTGGCTGGGTCACTAAAAAAAGGATGACAGGAAAATGGGATTGTTGAGTCTTGCCATCTGGACGCCAATTGCGTTTGGCGTCGTCTTGCTGGCCCTCGGTCGTGACGAGCAGGCGCCGATGGTGCGCTGGCTCGCGCTGATCGGCGCCATCGTCAGCCTGCTGGTCACCGTGCCGCTCTATGACGGCTTCCAACTGGGCACCGCGGCGATGCAGTTCGTCGAAAAAGCGCCCTGGATCGAGCGCTTCAATGTGCACTACCACCTGGGCCTGGACGGCATCTCGTTCTGGTTCGTGCCGCTCACGGCCTTCATGACGGTGATCGTGGTGATCGCCGGCTGGGAAGTGATCCAGCAAAAGGTCAACCAGTACATGGCCGCCTTCCTGATCCTCTCGGGTCTGATGATTGGCGTCTTCTCGGCGCTCGACGGGGTGCTGTTCTATGTGTTCTTCGAGGCCACGCTGATCCCGATGTACCTGATCATCGGCATCTGGGGCGGCCCGAACAAGATCTACGCGGCCTTCAAGTTCTTCCTCTACACGCTGCTCGGCTCCTTGCTGATGCTGATCGCGTTGATCTACCTGTACCTGGCCTCGGGCGGCAGCTTTGACATTGCCAGCTGGCAGCAGCTGCCCTTGCCGATGGGCCCGCAGACCCTGCTGTTCTTTGCCTTCTTTGCCGCTTTTGCGGTGAAGGTGCCGATGTGGCCGGTCCACACCTGGCTGCCCGATGTGCACGTGGAGGCGCCCACGGGGGGCTCGGCCGTGCTGGCGGCCATCATGCTCAAGCTGGGCGCATACGGCTTTCTGCGGTTTTCGATGCCGATCGCGCCCGATGCCGCGCGCGAATACGCGACCCTCATGATCGTGCTGTCGCTGGTGGCGGTGATCTATGTGGGCCTGGTGGCCATGGTCCAGCAGGACATGAAGAAGCTGGTGGCCTACTCGTCGGTGGCGCACATGGGTTTTGTGACCCTGGGCTTTTTCATCTTCAACCCGCTGGGCGTCTCGGGCGGTCTGGTGCAGATGATTGCGCACGGCTTTGTGTCGGGCGCCATGTTCCTCTCGATCGGTGTCTTGTACGACCGCGTTCACTCGCGTGAGATCGCCAGCTACGGCGGCGTGGTCAACACCATGCCCAAGTTCGCGGCCTTTGCGCTGCTGTTCGCCATGGCCAACTGCGGCCTGCCGGGCACCGCGGGCTTTGTTGGCGAGTGGATGGTCATCCTGGGCGCCGTCAAGGCCAATTTCTGGGTGGGCGTGCTGGCCGCATCGGCCCTGATCTTTGGCGCGGCCTACACCCTGTGGATGTTCAAGCGCGTCTACCTGGGCCCGGTGGCCAACGACGATGTGCGCGAACTCACCGACATCAACGCGCGTGAGTTCCTGATGCTGGCGCTGCTGGCGGTGGCGGTGCTGTACATGGGCCTGTACCCCGAGCCCTTCACGCAAATCATGGAAGACTCGGTGGCCGGCCTGCTCAAGCATGTCGCGCTGTCCAAGATCCCGTCCTGAGCCGGGCATCACAGAAGACGGAGAAAACAGATGGATAACGCTTCCTGGTTGACGATTGCCCCGGAACTGGTGCTCATGGTCATGGCTTGCCTGATCACGCTGGTGGACCTGGGCGTGCGCTCGCGCACCCGCACCCTGACCTATGTGCTGAGCCTGATCACGCTGGTCGTGGTGGCCGCCATCAACCTCTCGCTGGCGCAATCGCCCGAGGTGCTGACCGGCTGGGGGGGCCTGGTGGTGAGCGACACCATGGGTCATTTGCTGCGCGCCTTTGCCGCCCTGGCGGTGCTGGTGACCCTGGTCTATGGCCGCCCGTATGCGGCCGACCGCGACATGCTGCGCGGCGGTGAGATGTTCATCCTCAGCCTGTTTGCGCTGCTGGGCATGAGCTTCATGATCTCGGGCCAGAACTTCATCATCATCTACCTGGGCCTGGAGCTGCTGACCCTCTCGAGCTATGCCCTGGTGGCCTTGCGCCGCGACCATGCGGTGGCCACCGAAGCGGCCATGAAGTACTTTGTGCTGGGCGCCATGGCCTCGGGCTTTTTGCTCTATGGCATGTCGATGCTGTACGGCGCCACCGGCAGCCTGGACGTGCACGAGGTCTTCTCGGCCATTGCCTCGGGGCAGATTCGCCACCAGGTGCTGGTCTTTGGCCTGGTGTTTGTGGTCTCGGGTCTGGCCTTCAAGCTCGGCGCCGCGCCCTTCCACATGTGGATTCCCGACGTCTACCAGGGCGCGCCCACGGCGGTGACGCTGATGATCGGTGGCGCCCCCAAGCTGGCGGCCTTTGCCATCGTGATCCGGCTGCTGGTCGAGGGCATGCTGCCGCTGGCCTTTGACTGGCAACAGATGCTGGCCCTGCTGGCGATTGCGTCCTTGCTGGTGGGCAACCTGGCCGCGATTGCGCAGACCAATCTCAAGCGCATGCTGGCCTACTCGACCATCGCGCAAATGGGCTTTGTGCTGCTGGGCTTTGTGGGCGGTGTGGTCAATGGCCAGGCCCTGCTGGCGGCCAACGCCTACAGCTCGGCCATGTTCTACATCGTCAGCTATGTGCTGACCACGCTGGCCACTTTCGGCATCATCTTGCTGCTTTCGCGCCAGGGCTTCGAGAGAGAAGAGATCGCCGATCTGGCCGGCCTGAACCAGCGCAGCCCGCTGTACGCCGGTGTGATGGCCATCTGCCTGTTCTCGCTGGCCGGCATCCCGCCGATGGTGGGCTTTTATGCCAAGCTGTCGGTGCTGCAGTCGCTGGTGGTCACGGGCCAGACCGTGTACCTGGGCCTGGCCATTTTTGCGGTGCTGATGTCGCTGGTGGGGGCCTTCTACTACCTGCGCGTCGTCAAGGTCATGTACTTTGATGCGCCGGTCACCGCCACCACCGTCTCGGCCCCGGCCGATGTGCGGGTGGTGCTCTCGCTCAACGGCCTGCTGGTGCTGGTGCTGGGCATTGTGCCGGGCGGCCTGATGGCCGTTTGCACCGAAGCCATCGTCCGCCTCTTGGGCCTCTGAACCTCAAAGCCCCCGCGCCATGAACCAGCAAGTCCAGATTTCGGTGTTGATCGCCCTGTGCCTGCTGGCGGCCAACTGGCCCTTCTTTAGCCAGCGCCTGGTGCTGGTGGGCCCGCGGCGGGCCGACAAGTCGCTCGCCTGGCGCCTGCTGGAACTGCTGCTCTTGTACCTGCTGGTGGGCGGCATCGGCCTGGCCATGGAGAACGCCCTGGGTCAGATCGCCCCGCAGGGCTGGGAGTTTTATGCCGTCAGCGGCGCGATGTTCCTGACCCTGGCCTTCCCCGGCTTTGTCTGGCGCTACCTCTGGCGCCGCCGCGGCGCATGAGCGCGGCCCGGTCCGGGCCGCCGGCCGACCCGGCCGATCTGGCGCATCTGCGCGAACTTCCCCTGACCCGCGAGCCTGTGCTGCGCGGCCACTTCTTGCAGGTGGTGCGCGAGATGGTGCGCCTGCCCGACGGCACCGAGGCCTCGCGCGAGTTCATCGTGCACCCGGGGGCGGCGGTGATTGTGCCCATGCTCACCTTGCCCGACGGGCGCGATGCGGTGATCATGGAGCGCCAGTGGCGCCACCCGGTGGGGCAGGCGGTGCTGGAGTTCCCGGCTGGCAAGCTCGATCCCGGCGAGCCGCACGGCCAGGCTGCCATGCGCGAGCTGCGCGAGGAGACGGGCTATCTGGCGCGCGAATGGGCCTATGTGGGCGGCATGCACCCCACCGTGGCCTATTCCACCGAGGTGATCCACATGTGGCTGGCGCGCGATCTGCAAAGCGGTCCGCGCTCGCTCGATGCGGGCGAGTTCCTCGATGTGCTGACCGTGCCGGTCGACGAGTTGCTTGACCTTTGTCGCCAGGGGCAGATCAGCGATGCCAAAACCCTCATGGGCGCGCTTTGGCTGCAAAATATCCGCGAGGGACGCTGGCAGCCGACGTGGCAGGCTGGCCACCCGATCGCCCCATGAAAGTCCTCAACCTTCAATGTCAGGATGGTCACGCCTTCGAGGGCTGGTTTGCCTCGCAAGAGGATTTTGACCAGCAGGTGGCGCGTGGCCTGCTCAGCTGCCCCATGTGCGGGCAGGCGCAGGTGCACAAGCTGCCTTCGGCGCCGCGCCTGAACCTGGGCGCCAGCGCACCGGCCGAGCCCGCCAAAGCCCCGGCGGCCGCGCCCAGCCCAGCGGCTGCGCCAGCGCCGACCCTGCAGGCGCTGCAAGCCCAGTGGATGAAGGTGGTGCGCCATGTGATGGACCACACCGAAGACGTGGGCGAGCGCTTTGCCCAAGAGGCGCGACGCATTCACCACGGCGACGCGCCCGAGCGCGGCATCCGGGGTCAGGCCAGCGTCGAGGAAACGCGCGAGCTGCTGGAGGAGGGCATCGACATCCTGCCCTTGCCCCTGCCCGCCGGGCTCAAGGGACCGCTGCAATAAGCGGCGCCTGCGCCAGCGCCTGCAAGGCCGCGCGCGGCAGCTGAGCGCGCAGCCCAATCGCCACCAACACCGCCTGCCCATCGGCCGGGCCTTGGCCTGCGGCCCGCAGCTGCAAGCGCCGTCCCACGCGCTGAACCTCGGTCCAGCCCTGCTCGGGGGTGGCCACCAGGCCCTTCAGGCGCAACACCCCATCGGGCAGGCCGTCCAGCGCCGCGCGCCACGCCGCCAGCGGGCGCGCGGCCGCAGGGTGTGCGTTCCAGGCCTCAAACAGGTCGCCGTGCAAATGGGCGTCGTCCGCATGCGCGTGCGGGCCATGGGCGTGGCCACAGCCGCAGCCCGGGTCGTGCTGGTGCGCCTGCGCCTGCAGGGCCTGGCCCATCAGCAGCGCCGCAGGCACCTGGCCCTGGGTGGCCTGCAGCACCGGCACGCCAGGGGCCTGGGCCTGCAGCAGGGCCTGCACCTCGGCCAGGGCGCTGGCGTCCACCAGATCGCATTTGTTGAGCACCAGCAGGTCGGCCGCCTGCAACTGGCGCTGCAAGGTGTCGGCCAGCAGCGGGTCCTGCCACTGCTCGCGCACGGCGCTGGCATCGACCAGCACCAGCACCGCGTCGCGGCGCAATTCGGGGGCGGCCTGGGCCAGGCGGGCGATGCGGCCAGGGTCCGACACGCCGCTGGCCTCGATGATCACCGCCTCGAAGCGCGGCTGGGCCTCCAGGACCCGGATCAGGGCCAGGCTGAGGTCGTCGCCCAAGGTGCAGCAGACGCAGCCGTTGGTGAGCGCCAGCGTGTCGCCGTGCTGCTGCGCGATCAGGTCGGCGTCGATGTTGAGGGCGCCAAAATCGTTGACCAGCAAGGCCACCCGGCCGCCCCGGTGCTGGCGCAGCCAGTGGTTGAGCAAGGTGGTCTTGCCGGCGCCCAGAAAGCCGCCGATGACCGTGAGCGCCATCCGCGCCGCCATGCGCTCAGCCCCGTGCCGTGAAGACGCGACCCGAGAGCACCGTGCCCCAGACGGGGATGTCCTTGAGCGCCTCGGGAGCGACCTCCAGCGGGTGCTGCTCGAGCACGGCAAAGTCGGCGCGCTTGCCGCACTCGATGCTGCCGATCTCGTGGTCCAGGCGCAGCGTCCAGGCCGCGCCCAGGGTGATGGCGTGCAGGGCCTGCATCACCGTCAGGCGCTCGGCAGCGCCCAGCACACGGCCCTTGGGCGTGACGCGGTTGACCGCGCACCAGGCGGTGAACAGCGGCGCGAGCGGGGTCACCGGCGCGTCCGAGTGAATCGCCAGCGGCACCCCGGCCGCCAACGCGCTGGCGCAGGCGTCCAGCCGCTCGGCGCGGTCCGGGCCCATGGTCATCTCGAGGTGCTGGTCGCCCCAGTACCAGAGGTGGTTGGCAAACAGATTGGCCCCCAGGCCCAGCGCCGCCATGCGGCGAAAGAGGGGCGCGTCGATCATCTGGCCGTGCTGCAGCACATGCCGGTGGTCGGGGCGCGGCGCGCGGCAGAGCACGCGGCCAATGGCGTCGATGGCCGCCTCGCTGGCCTCGTCGCCGTTGGTGTGCGTGTGCACCTGCAGGCCGGCGCGGTGGTAGACCTCGAAATCGGTTTCGTACTGCGCCGGGGCGGTCACCCAGATGCCGTTGGGCGCGCCGTTGACATAGCCCGGCCAGCGCAGGCGCGCCGAAAAGCCCTGGATCGAGCCGTCGAGCATCATCTTGACCAGGCCAAAGCGCAGGCGGTCGGTGTTGCGCGCCATCAGCGCGCGCACATGCTCGGCGCCCTCGCGGGCCCCATGCGTGCCATGGAAGGCCTTGAAGGCGGGCAGGATGCGCACGCTGTAATCGTCGCGTCCGCAGGCCCGCTCCAGGGTGGCCAGATCGGCCTCGCTCAGCTGGTTCACCAGGTCGGTGGCGGTGGTCACGCCCTGCAGGCGGCAGATGGCGGCAAAGCCGTCCATGCCCGCGTCGTCCATCGGGGCCAGCAGGCCGGCATTGCCCACCGCGCGCACCACCGGGAACATGGCCGCGGGCTCATGCAGTTCGCCGTTGGGCTCGCCGTTCTCAAACCGCATCACGCCCTCGATCTCGGTCTCGGCGGTGATGCCGGCCTTGGCCAGCATCGGCGTGTTGACGTTCATCAGGTGGCCGTTGGCATGGGCGATCACGATGGGCCGGGTGGCGCTGGCCTGGTCCAGGTGCCGCACCGTCATGCGCTCGCCGCCAAAGTAGATGGGGTCAAAGCCCCAGGCGATGATGGGGGCCTGGGGGTCCTGGCCCTCGGCCTGCATTTGCGCATCGATCTGGCGCAGGCGCTCGACCACCGCCTGCATGTCGCGCAGGCCGGGCCAGACCTGGCCTTGTGGGTCGCGTCGGTCAAACCAGCCCAGATAGGGCATGGTCCACATGCCGCCTTCCTTGAGGTGGCAGTGGCCCTCGACAAAGCCGGGCAAGAGCACCTTGTCGGCAAAGCGCTCGTCCAGATCAAAGTCGCCCCAGGCCTGCATGCGGGCCAGATCGCCCACGGCCAGGATGCGGCCATCGCGCACCGCCACATGGGTCGCCTCCGGCTGCATGGGGTTGAGGGTCAGGATGCGGCGGGCCGCGTAAACAGTGGTGCGCATGGTGGGACCAGACAGGAAGGGGTGGGGTCAGGCTAGGGCGGGCAAGGCCAGCAAGGGGCGGGCCACACCATCGACGGTTTCAACTCGCCGGCAGCGCACAAAATGGCCCGGCATGATCTCGCGCAGGGGCGGCAGTTCTTGTTGGCAGGCCGCCTCGGCCATGGGGCAGCGGCTGGCAAAGCGGCAGCCCGGCGGGGGCGCGATGGGGCTGGGCGGGTCGCCCTGCAGGCGGATGCGCTGCGCCGCGCGCGTGCGGCCGCCGCTGACGGTGGGCACCGCCGACATCAGCGCCGCGCTGTAGGGATGCAGCGGCGCGGTGAAAAAGGCGCGCCGCGGCGCGCGCTCGACGATCTGGCCCAGGTACATCACCGCGATCTCGTCGCACAGGTGCTCGACCACCGCCATGTCGTGCGAGATGAAGAGATAGGTCAGGCCCAGCTCGCGCTGCAGGCGCGCCAGCAAGTTCAGGATCTGCGCGCGAATGGCCACGTCCAGCGCCGACACCGGCTCGTCACAGACCACCAGCTCGGGCTGGGTGGCCAGGGCGCGCGCGATGTTGATGCGCTGTCGCTGGCCGCCCGAGAACTGGTGCGGAAACAGGTGCTGCTGCTCGGGCCGCAGGCCCACCTGCTCGAACAGCTCGTCCACGCGCTGCTGGCGCGTGGCGGGGGTGCCGATCTGCATCAGGTCCAGGGGCGCGCGGACCGCATCGCCCACGCGCTGGCGTGGGTTGAGCGAGGAGTAGGGGTCTTGGAAAATGATCTGCAGGCGCCGCCGCTCCTGGCGCAGCGCCTCGCCCTCCAAGGTGTGCAAGGCGGTATCGCCCAGCAAGACCTGGCCGCGGGTGATGGGCGCCAGGCGCATCACCGCCAGCGCGGTGGTGGTTTTGCCCGAGCCCGACTCGCCCACCAGGGCCAGGGTGCTGCCGCGGCGCACCGACAGGCTCACGCCATCGACCGCCTGCACCACCTCGGGTGGGCGCCACCAGTGGCTTCGTTTGCGCGGAAAGTGGACGCTCAGGTCCTGCACCTGCAGCAGGGGGCGTTCTGCGTTCATGCCGCTTCTCCCTCGTGCAGCAGCCAGCAGGCCGCTGCGTGTTGCTCGCCCAGCTCGCGCATGCCCGGGTGGGCCTCGGCGCAGCGGGCGCTGGCGTGCGGGCAGCGCTCGCGGAAGGCGCAGCCCTGGTCGAGTTCCCAGATCGAGGGCACCACGCCCGCAATCTCGGGCAGTTCGACGCGCTCGGGCGCCAGGCTGCTGCCCAGCTCGGGCAGGCAGGCGATCAGGCCGCGCGTGTAGGGGTGGGCCGGTGCCTGCAGCACCTGCTCGGTGCGGCCTTGCTCGATGACGCGGCCGGCGTACATCACGATCACCCGGTCGGCCATTTCGGCCACCGCGCCCATGTCGTGCGTGATCAGCACAATGGCCGTGCCCTTGTCGGTCTGCAACTGACGCAGCAGGTCAAAGATCTGCGCCTGCACCGTCACATCCAGCGCCGTCGTGGGCTCGTCGGCAATCAGGATGTCGGGCCGGCAGGCCAGCGCCATGGCGATCATGACGCGCTGGCGCATGCCGCCCGAGAGCTGGTGCGGGTACTCGTCGACCCGCCGCTCGGGGGCGGGGATGCCCACCTGGCGCAGCATCTCGATGGCCTGCGCGCGCGCCTTGGCGGCGTCCAGGCCCGCGTGCAGGCGCAGCGACTCGGCAATCTGATCGCCCACGGTGAAGACCGGGTTGAGCGAGGTCATGGGTTCCTGAAAGATCATCGAGATGCGGTTGCCGCGCACCTCGCGCAGGCGCGCCGGGCTGACTTTGAGCAGGTCCTCGTCCTGGAACAGGATCTGGCCGGCCCGCACCTGGCCTGGCGGCTGCGGGATCAGGCCCAGCAACGCCAGGGCCGTCATGCTCTTGCCGCAGCCCGACTCGCCCACCACGCACAGCGTCTCGCCGGCGTGCAGGTCAAAGCTCACGCCGTTGAGCACCATGGCCTGGCCGCGCCGGCCCTTGAATTGCACCTGCAGGTCGCGCACCTGCAGCAGGGGATTGGTGGCGGCCATCAGCGCTCCCGCAGCTTGGGGTTGAGGGCGTCGTTCAGGCCGTCGCCGATCAGGCTGACCGCCAGCACGGTGATGAAGATCGCCATGCCCGGAAAGGTCACGGTCCACCAGCTGGTCAGGATGTACTGGCGGCTCGACCCGATCATCAGGCCCCAGCTCATGAGGTTGGGGTCGGAGAGGCCCATGAAGGACAGGCCGGCCTCGAAGAGGATGGCCGAACCGATGGCCAGGGTGGCCGAGACCACCAGGGGCGGGAAGGCATTGGGCAGGATGACCTTCCAGATGATGCGGGCGTTGCCCGCACCGATGGCGCGTTCGGCGCGCACAAACTCCAGATTGCGCACCTTCATGAACTCGGCCCGGGTCAGGCGTGCGGTGCTGGTCCAGCTGACGATGCCGATGGCCAGCGTCACGGTGACCAGGTTGGGCGAGAACAGGCTCACCACCACCATGGCAAAGAGCAGGGCGGGCAGCACCTGGAAGAACTCGGCCACGCGCATGAGCACCGCGTCCACGCGGCCGCCATAAAAGCCGGCCATGGCGCCCAGGGTGATGCCAATGCTCACCGACAGCAGGGCGGCGGTCACCCCCACCAGCAGCGTCACCCGGCCACCGTGGATGAGCGAGGTCAGCACATCGCGGCCCAGGTAGTCGGTGCCGAGGATGGCGTCCTCGCTCCAGGGCGGGGTCATGGGCGCGGCGGTGATGTCAAAGGGATCGGCCGGCCAGATCCAGGGGCCGGCAATGGACACCAGCACAATGGTCAACAGAATCAGGCTGCCCACCAAGGCCGAGGGGTTGCGCACAAACATGCGCAAGGCCTCGACAAAGGGGCTGGGCGCCTTGGTCGCAGAAGCACTCATGATGACTTGATCCGGGGGTCAATCAGGCGGTAGCAGTAGTCGGTGACCAGGTTCATGATCACGACCAGCATCGACGAGAACAGCAGCACGCCCAGGATGGTGGGGTAGTCGCGCCGCAGCACCGACTCGGAGGCCAGGCGACCGAGGCCAGGCCAGTTGAACACCGTCTCGACCAGGATGGCGCCGGCCAGCACGTTGCCAAACTGCAGGCCCAGCATGGTCACCATGGGCAGCATGGCGTTGCGCAAGGCGTGCTTGTACAGCACCACCCGGTCGGCCAGGCCTTTGGCGCGGGCGGTGCGGATGTAGTCTGCGCCCAGCACATCGAGCATGGACGCGCGTGCCAGGCGGCTGTAGATGGCCAGGTAGATCAGGCCCAGCGAGGTGGCCGGCAGCACCAGGTGGTGCAGCACATCCAGCATCTGCGCCAGGGTGCCAATGTCGGTGGTGTCCACGCTGCGCATGCCCGAGATGGGAAAAATCGGGAACACCGAGGCCAGCAGGATCACCAGCAGGATGCCGGTCCAGAACACCGGCGCGGCAAAGCCCAGCAGCGAGAGGGTGTTGATGAACTGCGAGAGCCAGCCGTTGGGCTTGCGGGAAGACAGAACGCCCAGCGTGGTGCCGATCAGAAAGGCGCTGATGACCGCGGTCAGCATCAGCAGCAGCGTGGCCGGTACCCGGTCGCCAATCAGCGAGGCCACCGGCAGGTTGAAGAAGAAGGAGTAGCCCAGGTCACCGCTGAGCACATTGCCCAGGTAAATGCCCAGCTGCATCCACAGCGGCTTGTCCAGGCCGTACTGGGCGCGCAGCTGCGCCTTGACCTCTTCGCTCATGCCGCCGCTGACGCCGGCAATCGTCTCGACCGGATCGCCCGGCGCCGCGTGCACCAACAAGAAGTTGAGCACCACCACCGCCAGCACCAGGGCCGCACCCTGGAGCAGGCGGTTGAGCAAGGTTTGGATCGCGCCCATGGAACAACTGGGTCCGGTCCGTTTACTTCAGGTAAACCTCGTCAAAGGGCGCGAAGGGCCCCCAGATGCTTTGCGGCGGGTTGACCACGTTCTTGGCCGACGCGGTGTAGTAGGGCAGCTGGTTGATGAAGAGGATCGGCGCCTCGTCGGTCACGATCTTCTGGAAGGTGGCGTAGTAGGCCTTGCGCTTGGTCGGATCGAGCAGGCCCCCGGCGGTGTTGAGCAGCTCGTCCACCTTGGGGTTGCGGTAGGCCTGGTTGTTGGTCCAGATGATGGGCTTGATATTGGTCGAGAGGTAGGTGCGGTGCACGCCAATGACCGGGTCGCCCCAGTTGAAGACCGCGTCCATGGTGGCATCGTGCTCGCGCGTGGCCACGCGCTTGGCCCAGGACGGGAAGTCGGCCGAGGTGCGGACCTCGACCGTCACGCCCACTTTTTTGAGCTGGGCCTTGAGGTACTCGGCCACGATTTTCTGCACATCACCGCCGCCGGGGATGTAGTCGATGCTGAACTTGAAGCGCTCGCCATTGGCATTGGGCTTGAGGCCGGCCTCATCGAGCAAGGCCGCGGCCTTTTTCAGGTCGAGCGGATAGGTCACCACGTCCTGCACCGCAAAGGGGCTGCTGCCCACAATGGGGCCGTCGGAGTTCTTGGCAAAGCCGCCCATCAAGGCCTTGTGGATGAACTTCTTGTCCATGCTGTGTGCAATCGCCTTGCGCACGCGCACATCGTCAAACGGTTTTTTCTCGGTGTTGAAGGCCAGCCAGTTGAGGCCGCCAATGCCCTCGTAGCCCTTGTCCGACAGATTGAGCTTGGGGTTGGCCTGCAGGCGCTTGAGGTCGTTCGAGGCCGAGATGAGCAAGAGCATTTGCAGCGTGCCGCGCTCGACGGCCAGCACCTGGCTCGCAGCGTCGTTGTTCTGGTCGATCACCAGCTTGTCGAGGTAGGGCTTGCCCTCGAGGAAGAACTTGTCAAAGCGCTCGAGCACCACGCTCTGGCCTGGCTTGAACTCGACCAGCTTGAAGGGGCCCGAGCCCACCACATTGGCGCTGTTGCGCGGGTGGTTCTTCAGGTCCTTGCCGTCGTCGTAGATGTGCTTGGGCAGGATCGGGCACAGGGCCGGCGACATGGCCAGCAAAATGGCCGGGTGCGGCACCTTCATGCGGATGATGGCGGTGTGCGGGTCGGGCGTCTCGACTTTTTCGACCGGCTCCATCATGGTGCGGAAGGGGTGGTGCTCCTTGATCGCCATGATCGAGAAGGCCACGTCGGCCGAGGTGATGGGTTTGCCGTCATGGAACACCGCATTGCGGCGCAGGTTGAGCGTGACCGATTTGCCGTCGGCAGAGACCGACCACTTTTCGGCCAGATAGGGCTGCGGCTGCCACTTGTCGTCGTAGCGCAGCGGGCTGGCAAAGATTTGCGAGGAGGGCAGGGCAGTGGCCACGCCCGATTGCACCGCGCCGTTGAGGTGGCGTGGGGTCTGGCCCAGGCCCACCACCAGGGTGCCGCCGCGCTTGGGGGTGTCTTGCGCGGAGCTCAGGCTGGGCGCCAGCAGGGCGCTGCCGATCAGGGTCAGGCTGGCCAGCAGATGGCGGCGATGACGCGATGCAAATGGTTTCATGGGGTCGTCTCCTGTTGTAGGTCTGGGAAAGGCTTGTTTCAAAGCGAGTCTGATCGGTGACCCGTCGGTCATCTAGTGCCAGGGGCGGGCTATCGATAGAGCCAGTCGACACTTCTTGTCACGCCGGTGACCGCTTCTTGCCACAGTGACAAAGGCGCGGTGACCTGTCAATCGGTGTTGACCGTAGGCGCGGACCGGCGGCCACCTTGGTTCCGCCTGTCGGAACCACGCGCAGCGGTGGCGCCCCCCATGATGGGGTCATGGCGTGCTGCGCCTCAAAGCACCTCATCGCGCAGGTGGTACCACTGGTACAGCGCATGCTGGCCCAGGCGGCGAAAGGGCGCGAAGGCGCGCGAGCGCACCAGGTTCAGCACATTGGGGTACTCCAGCTCCGAGTTGTAGATGGGCAGGTCAAACACCGGCAGCGACTGACCGGCCACGCGCTGCGCCATGCGGCGCCCGGCGTGCGCCGAGAAGGACACGCCGTTGCCACCGTAGCCCACCGCATAGAAGACGAGCGCGCCGGGGTCGGGTTGTACGATGCGCGGCATCATGTCGTGGCTCACGTCCACCCAGCCCCACCAGGAGTAATCGATGTCGATGCCGGTGAGCGCGGGGAACTTGCGGTGCAGGCCATCGACCAGCTTGGCCATGTGCACCGGATTGGGCGCGTCGGCGCCGGTGACCGAGCTGCGGCTGCCGATTTGCACCCGGTTGTCGGGCAGGCGGCGGTAATAAAAGCGCAGCGTGCGGGTGTCGGTGATCACCTCGGTGGTCTTGAAATTGGTGGCCGCCAGCTCTTCTTCGGTCAGCACGCGCGTGACCAGCGAGTTCGAGAGGATGGGCATGATCTTGCTGTCCAGCCGCGGGTGCAGGCCGTTGCTGGTGTAGCCGCCGGTCGCAAAGGCCACCGCCCGTGCCCGCACGGTGCCGCCTGGCGTTTGCAGGTGGTGAACCCCGTTGATGGTTTGCATGCCCAGCACCGGGCTGCTGGGGTGGACCTTCACGCCCAGCTCACGCGCCTTGCGCAAATACCCAAAAGCCAGCTTGAGCGGGTGCACGCCAATGCCGTCGGGCTCGTGCAGGGCGCCGTAGGTCTCGGCGTCGTTGACGTATTGCTGGCGCACCTCTTGCGCGCTCAGCATGCGGGTGTCGTAGCCAAACACATCGCGCATGACCTTGGCCTCGTGGTGCAGGAAGGCCATCTTTTTTTCGCGGTGCGCGATGTAGAGGTGACCGCCCGGCTGAGGCTCGCACTCGGGGAACTCCTGCACCAGCGATTTGAAGGTCTCAAAGCCTTCGCGGATCTCGGCGTCCAGGCGCAGCGCGGTGGGCTTGCCCCAGCGCTCGATCCATTGCGAGCGGTACAGGCGACCGCTGGCGTTCTGGCCTTGGCCCCCGTTGCGGCTGGTGCACCCCCACACGGTCTGGTTGGCCTCGAGGACGGTGGCGCGGATGCCGTGTTCGCGGGCCAGGTGCAGCGCGGTCGACAGGCCGGTAAAGCCCGAGCCCACCACCACCACATCGGCATCCACATCGCTGCGGATGGGGCCATCGTCGGCGGGTGGGGTGCCGGCGGTGCCGACCCAATAGGTGGGGGCGTAATCACGCCCATGGCCCGGGGTCCGGTCGACCAGGGGGTCGTACTGCGGATCGTAAGGATTGAGCACCCCCGGGCGGGGCTTGACGTTGTCTTTCATGCAGGGTCTCCGTGGTCGGTCGCGCCACGCAACGGCTAGGGGCCGCGCTTGGCAGTGCGCATGGATGCAAGGTTAGCGAGGCCATGCGGCGCCCCGTTAGCGCCAATCGCCGCCATTCCATAGGTCCAGTTGTGTCGGCAAAACGATCCGCCGGCCCACTGGACCTATCGATAGACGGGCCGTGGTGCTAAGGGCCCGTGCAGGGGCCCCCTAGCATGCACACCGTGCGGCGCCCGCAAGGGGTGCGCCGCGTCAACAGGAGACCCCATGACCCCCACATTCCCCGAGGTGAGCACCCAGATGCTCGAAGCCTTTGCCGCCGCCTGGAACCGGCATGACCTGGAAGCGCTGATGGGCTTCATGGCCGAGGACTGCGAATTCCACGCCGTGGCCGGCCCGGACCTGCTGGGCCGCAGCTTTGTCGGCCGCGACGCCGTGCGCGAGGGCTTTGCCCTGGCCTGGCAAACCTGTCCCGATGCGGCCTGGCTCGATGGCGTGCACTTTGTGTGCGGGGACCGCGGCGTGTCGGAGTCGACCTTCAAGGGCACCCGTGCCGACGGCACCCGCATCGAGGCGCGCATGGTCGATGTGTTCACCTTTCGCAACGGCAAGATCGCCATCAAGAACGCGTTCCGCAAAGACCGCCCGCCGCTGCCGGCCAAGGCCTGATCGCCCGATGACAACGCGCGCGTGCACATGGGTGACCCCACGTTGGAGTGGTTCTAGCGAATCTCGAGAACTGGCGCTACACCTGGCTTGCATGACGCGCCCACAATGAATTGGCCAAGCGGAAGTGGCCGCCGTCGCAGGCTGCGATGGCGCCTCAACCACGCAAAGCACTGACCATCAACAAGAGGAGACAACCAAGACGATTCATGCATCCATCACCCGCCGCCATCGCCTCGGTGACCGTGGTGGTCTTGCTGCTCTTGTGGACCGTGGTCAGCAACTCTGGCCTGGTCAAGCCTTTGTTTTTGCCCACGCCGCAAGCGGTGATCGGCAAGTTCATCTCGGTCTCGACCGAGGGCTTTGCCGGCTCCACCTTGTGGGAGCACACCGCCATCAGCCTGATGCGTGTGTTTGGCGCCTTCGCGCTGGCCTGTCTGACCGCCATTCCGATTGGTGTGATGATGGGCGTGAGCCGGGTGGCGCGCGGTATCTTTGATCCGCCCATCGAGTTCTACCGCCCGCTGCCGCCACTGGCCTACCTGCCCATGGTCATCATCTGGTTTGGCATTGGCGAATTCTCCAAGGTCTACCTGATCTACCTGGCCATCTTCGCGCCGATGGCGATTGCCGCGCGTTCGGGCGTTCGCTCGGTCTCGATCGAGCAGATCCACGCCGCTTACTCCATGGGGGCCAGCCGCACCCAGGTGATCTGGCATGTGATCCTGAAGTCGGCGCTGCCCGAGATCTTCACCGGCATGCGCATCGGCATCGGGGTGGGCTGGACCACGCTGGTGGCGGGCGAGATGGTGGCGTCCAACATGGGCCTGGGCTTTATGGTGCTGAACGCGGCCGAGTTCCTGGCCTCGGACGTGGTGATCATGGGCATCATCGTGATCGGCCTGTTTGCGTTTGTGTTTGACCTGCTCATGCGTCACCTGGAAAAGGTCCTGGTGCCCTGGAAGGGCAAGGTCTGAGCCCTGGGCGGCTCTGCGGCGTGCATGCGCAGCACGCCGCCCCAGTCTCTGTGCGTTGAACGGATGATGGACGGCCCCCCAGCGGGGCCGTCAGCGCATGCTGCGCAGCACCTCGGCCAATTGGGCAATGCCCTGGTCGATGTCCTGGCTGGGAATGGACTGGTAGCCCAGGCGGATGTAATTGGCCGGCGGGGTGCTGGCCAGAAAGAACACATCGCCCGGCTCGATCAGCACATCCAGCGCGGCCGCGCGCCGCGCGAGTTCTTCGGCGCGCACCGTGTCGGGGATGCGCACCCAAAGCGCCCCCCCGCCGCTGACGGGCACCGCCTGGCAGTCGGGCATGTGGCGCGCCAGCGCCCCCACCAGCACCTCGTGGCGTTCGCGCTGCGCCTGGGCCAGGCGGCGCAGCTGCGCGTCGTAATGGCCCAAGGAGATGAACATGGCCAGCGTGCGCTGGATGAAGGTGGAGGGGTGGCGCAGCATCAGGCGGCGCAGGGCGCGCAACTGCTCGATCAGCGCCGGGGCGGCCACGATGTAACCAATGCGCAGGCCCGGGGCCAGGCTTTTGGAGAGCGAGCCGATGTAAATCACCCGGTCGTGCCGGTCCATGCTCTTGAGCGCCGGGATCGGGTCGCCCTCAAAGCTGTTCTCGCTTTCGTAGTCGTCCTCGATGATCACAAAGTCGTGCGCCTGCGCCATCTGCAGCAGTGCCTCGCGCCGCTGGCGTGGCATGGTCACGCCGGTGGGGCACTGGTGACTCGGTGTGGTGTAGACGTAGTCGATCTGTTGCAGCTGCGGCTGCAGCGGCAGGCCGTGCGCGTCGACGGGCAGGCCCACGATGTTGGATGTGCGGCTGCTGAAGATGTTGCGCGCGTCGGGGTAGCAGGGGTCTTCGACCGCCACCGCGGTCCCCTCGCGCATGAGCAGATCGGCCACCATGTACAGCGCATGCTGGGCACCCACGGTGATGATCAGCTCGTCGCTGTTGGCCCAGACGCCACGTCGCGGCAGGATCTTGGACTGGATTTGCTGGATCAGCGATTCATCGTCGCGGGTGATCAGGTCGGGCGCCCATTTGCGGATGTCGAGCACGCTCAGCGCCTTCATGCAGCACTCGCGCCACGCCGATGTGGGGAACAGCTCCTTGTCGAACTGGCCGTACAGAAACGGGTAGCGAAAGGACTGCCAGTCGGTGGGTTTGACGATGCTGCGATGCGCGGTGGGCTGCAGGCACAGGCGCGGGCCCCAGTCGGTTTTGGCGTCGCTGCTCACCGCCGCGCCACTGGCGGGAGGAGAGCTGCTCACGCGGCCGCGCTGGAACTCGGGGTTGACAAAATGGCCGCGCCGCTGGTGGCTGATCAGAAAGGCCTCTTCGGTCAGCTGCTGGTAGGCCAGCACCACGGTGATGCGGCCAATGCCCAGCTCTTCGGACAGCTTGCGGCTTGAGGGCACCGGCTCGTTGAGCGGCAGGATACCGGCGTGGATGGCGTCCACCAGCATGGCGCGCACCTGCCCTTGCAGGCTCAGGCCCTCTCGGCCCGAGCGCTGGAACAGCTCATTCCACATGGCACCGTTGATGGGTCTGCTCATAAAGCCTTAGCGGGAAATGTCACCCGGCGATTGTGAGGCCTGCGGGCGGGTCATGGGTCAAGCCCGCAGCAGCCCAATGCACAGCAGCACCAGTGCCGCCATCCAAAGGGTCTCGATCAGCAACAGGGCAAACGGCCGCCAGCCCGCCTGTGCCAGTTGTGCAAACGAGGTCTTCATGCCCAGCGCGCCGATGGCCAGCACCAGGCACCCGCGCGATAGATCACCCATGGTGTGCTGGGCTTGGGGGGGCAGCCAACCCAGGGAGTTGATGGCGACCAGCGCCACGAACAGCCACAAAAACCAGGGCAACAGGCCCGGGCTGGCGGCTTCGTGGTCCTGCGCCAGCAGGGCGCGCTCGCGACGGAACACCGCCGCGATCACCGCCACCACCAGCGCCAGCATCGACACCCGGAACAGTTTGACGATGGTGGCGATGTCGCCCGTGGCCTGATCAATCGTGTAGCCCGCGCCCACCACCTGCGCCACGTCGTGGATGGTGCCGCCCAGAAACAGGCCGCCCAGCGCTGGGGGCAGGCCCAGGGCGCGCACGAGCAGGGGATACAGCACCATGGCCACGGTCGAGAGCACCGTCACCGTGACGACCACCATGAGGGTGCTGCGGTCGCTGTCGCGCTCACGCGGGAGCACCGCCGAAATCGCCAGCGCGGCGGAGGCGCCGCATATGGCCACCGCGCCGCCGCTGAGCACGCCTTGCGCCCGGCTCATGCCCATTTTCTGGCCCAGCCAGGTGCCCAGCAGCAAGGTGCTGAGCACGGCCAGCACCACCACGGCGGCGGTTTGCCAGCCCAGGCCCACGATCTGCTCGGCGGTGATGCGTGCGCCCAAGAGGCCCACCCCCAGGCGCAGCACACCGCGCGCGCAAAAATCCAAACCTTGGCGGATGCGGCCGTCATGGCTCAAAAAATGAAAAGCCACGCCAAAGAAGAGCGCGTAGAGCAGGGTGGGGCCGCCATGGGATTGCGCCACAAAGCTGGCCGACAAGGCCACCAGCAAGGCCAGCGCGCTGCCCGGCAGGCGCGCCATCCAGGGCAAGAGGCGCCAGCCCGGGGCCAGCCAAGGGTTCTCTTGACGAACGGTCATGGGTGCGTTGCTCATGCCGCCCGCCCCAGGGGATGGTCGTGGCGGCTCTTGAGCACAGCCAAGGCGCACGAGGCGATGCGGCTGGCCACCGAGTCCGAGCGGCTGGTCAAAATGACCGGGACCTTCAAGCCCAGCACCACCCCCGCGCAATCGGCTTGCGCCATGTAGACCAGTTGCTTGTAGACCATGTTGCCGGCCTCCAGATTGGGCACCAGCAGCACATCGGGGTGGCCGGCCACGCTCGAGACAATGCCCTTGTTGTGTGCCGACTCCAGCGAAATGGCGTTGTCGTAGGCCAGGGGGCCGTCAAAGACCCCGCCGTTGATCTGGCCGCGCTCGGCCATCTTGCACAAGGCGGCTGCATCGATGGTGCCGGGGATGGCCGGGTTCACCGTCTCGACCGCCGACAGCACCGCCACGCGCGGCACCGCGATGCCGATGGCGCGCGCCAGATCGATGGCATTTTGCGCAATGTCGCGCTTGTCCATCAGCGTGGGCGCGATGTTGACCACGCAATCGGTGATCAGCAGCGGCCGGTCCAACTGGGGCATGTCCAGCACAAACACATGGCTGGCGCGTCGCTCGCCGCGCAGTCCCGACTCGCGGGCCACCGCGGCGGCCAGCAGGTCGTCGCTGTGCAGGCTGCCCTTCATCAGGGCCGCGCAGTCGCCGTCGCGGCACAGGGCTGCCGCCCGCAAGGCTGCCTGGCGTGGCTCATCGGGTGTGTCGATCATGGGCAAGCCCGCCAGCGACAGCCCCGCTGGTACCGCCGCGGCTTCGATGCGCGCGCGCGGGCCCACCAACACGGGCTCGATGAGGCCTTGCGCGGCCGCTTGGATGCAAGACTGCAGCGTGCTGGCGTCGCAGGGATAGGCCACGGCCACACGGATGGAGCCGGCCTGGCGCGCCCGCGTGAGCAGTTGCGCCAGATGGGGGTGCGGCACCGCGGCCGCGGAACGGGAATCAGGGCTCATGGCAAGGTCCGGAACACGAGCAAGAAGCAAATCGTCCGGTGGTCGCCACCCAGGGCAGCGACCACCGGGCAGGCGGGACTCAGACGTAGTCCTTGTATTTGTCCAGATAGCGCACCGGCTTGCTCAGCGCGTCGCGGCGGAAGGGGTCGCCCAGCTCGCGGGTACACATGATCTCGATCACGCAGGTCTTGCGCTCGTTCATCTGCATGTCGATCGCTTTTTGCAGCGCCGGCCCCACGTCCTCCAGGCGGTCGACCACGATGCCCTCGGCGCCCATGGCCTTGGCAATGCCGGCAAAGCTCTCGCTGTCGAGCTCGCCCGCCACAAAGCGGCGGTTGTAGAAATCGACCTGGTTCTTCTTCTCGGCGCCCCACTGGCGGTTGTGGAAGACGACCGCGGTGACCGGGATGTCGTGGCGCACGGCGGTCATGATCTCGACCATGCTCATGCCCCAGGCGCCGTCGCCTGCGTAGGCAATGGCCGGGCGGTCTTGCGCTGCGCACTTGGCGCCGATGATGGTGGGCAGGGCGTAGCCGCAGTTGCCAAAGCTCATGGGCGCGAAGAAGCTGCGCGGCTCGTCAAAACGCAGGTAGCTGTTGGCCACCGAGTTGATGTTGCCAATGTCGGTCGAGACCATCACGCGCGGCGGCATGGCCTTTTCCAGCTCGCGCAGCACCTGGCGCGGGTGCAGATACTGGCCCCCGGTGGGCGTGCGCTCGCCTTCGGCCTCGGCAATCATGTCCAGGCTATAGGGGTCGCGCTCGTGCGTCCAGGCGTCCAGCTCGGCCTCCCAGGCGGCCTTCTCGGCCGCGATGGTGGCGGCACGTTCGGCCTTGTTGCCGTCGCAGGCCAGCGTTTTCTGGGCGATGCGCTCGGTCAGCGCTTTGGCCACCGCCTTGGCGTCGCCGTGGATGCCCACATGGATCTTCTTGACCAGGCCCAGGTTGGTGTGATCGGCCTCGACCTGGATGATCTTGGCGTTCTTGGGCCAGTAGTCCATGCCATGCTGGGGCAGGGTGCCAAACGGCCCCATGCGCGAGCCCAGCGCGATCACCACATCGGCCTGCGCGATCAGCTTCATGGCGGCCTTGGCGCCCTGGTAGCCCAGCGGGCCGGCCCACAGCGGGTGCTTGGCCGGGAAGGCGTCGTTGCGCAGGTAACCGGTCACGACCGGCGCGCCCAGGCGCTCGGCCAGGGCCTGGCACTCGGCCACGGCATCGCCCATCACCACGCCGCCGCCGGCCAGAATGACCGGGAAGCGCGCCTGCGCCAGCAGCTCGGCCGCTGCGTTCAGGCTGTTCTCGCCGCCAGCGCCGCGCTCGACGCGCATCGGCTTGGGGATTTCGCACTGGATCTCGCCGTAAAAGTAGTCGCGCGGGATGTTCAGCTGGGTCGGGCCCATCTCGGAGATGGCGCGGTCAAAGCAGCGGGCGGTGAACTCGGCCATGCGCTTGGGATTGCACACATGGCCCTGGTACTTGGTGAACTCCTGGAACATCGGCAGCTGGTTGGCCTCCTGGAAGCCGCCCAGGCCCATGCCCATGGTGCCGGTCTCGGGGGTCACGATCACCACCGGGCTGTGCGCCCAATAGGCCGCGGCAATGGCGGTCACGCAATTGCTGATGCCAGGGCCGTTCTGGCCGATCACCACGCCATGGCGACCCGAGACGCGCGCATAGCCGTCGGCCATGTGGGCCGCGCCTTGCTCGTGCACCACCGGGATCAGCTTGATGCCGGCGGGGGCAAAAATGTCCATGGCGTCCATGAACGCCGAGCCCATGATGCCGAACATCTCGGTCACACCATTGGCCACCAGGGTTTCCACAAAGGCCTCGGAGGGGGTCATCTTCTGGACGCCTTCCACCACCTTGCGATTGTCGGTTGCAGTCATGCTGGTCTCCTGTTAAATATTGAACATCAGGTTTCGAAAAATGAAACTGATGGCGCAAGTCTAGGTCTTTCCTTCCTGGCTTGTCAACACAAATCTCTTTTTATGGAATAAATTGACTCGAAAAAAGAAATTTATTAAGATGAGCCCATGATGCAAGACCCCAGCCATCGACCGCCGGCCCGCCTGGACGGCGACACCCCCAACCTGCGCCTGTTTGCCTTGCTGGAGGTGATTGCGCGCCAGGATGCGCCCTTCACCTTGCAGGCCATGGTCCAGGAGACCGGTCTGCCCAAACCCACCCTGCACCGCATGCTGCAGCAGCTCGAGGGCGCGGGCATGCTGGCGCGCGAGGGCAATGGCCGCCATTACGGCACCGGTCAGCGCCTGATGCGCCTGGCCGAGAGCGTGCTGCTCAACAACACCACCCATGGTGCGCGCCATGCGGTGCTGCGCCAGCTGGTGGACGAGGTGGGCGAGAGCTGCAACCTGACGGCCTTCTCGGGCAGCGAGGTGCTGTACCTCGACCGCGTGGAGACCGCCGCGCCGCTGCGCTTTTACCTGCACCCTGGCTCGCGCGTGCCCGCGCACTGCTCGGCCACTGGCAAGCTGTTCCTGAGCCAGCTGACGGCCTCGCAGCGGCGGCGCCTGCTCGGCGCGGTGCCGCTGGAGAAATTCACCGCCAACACACTGACCAGCACGCAGGACCTGGAGCAAGAGCTCGAGACGGTGCGGGCCCAGGCCTATGCTTTTGACAACGAGGAATTTTTGCCTGGCCTGCTGTGCCTGGGGGTGTTGGTGCCCTCGGCGCAAGGCCTCTCGAACATGGGGCTGGCGGTGCAGGCCCCGGTCATGCGCATGACGCGCGAGCGCGCGCTGGCCATTCTGCCCAGGCTGCGCCAGGCCGCCGAGGCCATGGCGCGCATCAACGACGAATGCCCACCGGATGCCAGCGATGACGAGTGATCCCGCCCAACTGCCCGCCCCTCATTGGGTCGCTGTGCGCGATGTGTTTGGCCTGGACAGCGATATGCAGGTGCCGGCTTTTGCGACCCGTGACGCGCTGGTCCCCGAGATCGATCCGGCCTATCGCCTCAACCCGCAGGCCACGCTGGCCATTCTGGCGGGCTTTGCACACAACCGCCGTGTGGTGCTGCAAGGCCTGCATGGCACCGGCAAGTCCACCCACATCGAGCAGATTGCCGCGCGCCTGAACTGGCCTTGCGTGCGTGTGAACCTGGACGGCCACATCACGCGCCTGGACCTGATTGGGCGCGACGCCATCGTGTTGCGCGAGGGCCAGCAGGTGACCGAGTTCCAGGAGGGCATGCTGCCCTGGGCGCTGCAGCGACCGGTGGCGCTGGTGTTTGACGAGTACGACGCTGGCCGGCCCGATGTGATGTTCGTGATCCAGCGCGTGCTCGAGCGAGAGGGGCGGCTGACCCTGCTCGACCAGAACCGCGTGATCGAGCCGCATCCCTTCTTCCGCCTGTTTGCCACCATGAACACCCTGGGGCAGGGCAATCTGAACGGCCTCTACCACGGCACCCAGTTGCTCAACCATGCGCAGCTCGACCGCTGGAGCCTGGTGGCCACGCTGGACTACCTGCCGCCCGAAGAAGAGGCGCGCATTGTGCTGGCGCGTGTGCCAGCCCTCGATCACCTGGCCGGGCATGCGCTGGTGCGGGCCATGGTGGCGCTGGCCGGGCTGACGCGCCAGGGCTTTGCGGTGGGCGATCTGACGCAGCTCATGTCGCCGCGCAGCGTCATCAACTGGGCCGAGAACAGCGTGATCTTTCAGCGCCCGGAGCTGGCCTTTCACCTGAGCTTTCTCAACAAGTGCGAGCCGGGCGAGCGGCGCGTGGTGCGCGAGTATTTCCAGCGCTGCTTTGGCCAGGACCTGCCCGATCTGGCCGACCCGGCCAGCGCGCTCCTGCATGGCCACTGAGGACGCATCGGCGCAGGCCCGGCAGGCGCTGCAGGCCCAGCTGGGCAGCGCCGTGCTGCGCGCCCTCAGCGGCGACGCCCGCCTGCAGTGGAGCGCCCACACCCTGTACCAAGGCACCGAGCCGCTGCCGCTGCTCGCACAGCATCAGAGCGAGGTGCCCGACGATGCCCAGGGCCAGCGCGGTCTGCTGGACGGCGCGGCGCTGCGCCAGCGCCACAGCCAGGCCGATGCGCATGCGCGCATGGCCCCCACCGATCCGGTGGAGCACCTGGTCTTTGAGATGCTGGAGCAGCTGCGGGTCGAGAGCCTGGCGCCGCCCGACTGGCCCGGGGTGCAGGCCAATCTGCGCCAGCGCTTTGAGGCCTGGGCGCAGGATTTTGTCGATTCCGGCCTGACCGAAACCAGCCTGGGCATCTTGCTGTTCACGGTGGCCATGTCGGCCTGGACACGGCTGACCGTGCACGAGGTGCCCGAGCGCATGGGCGACCTGATGGAGGCCACGCGCGCGCACCTGTCGCAGGCGCTGGGCCCATGCTGGCAAGGCCTGCGCCAGCACCGGCACGACCAGCAGGCCTACGCGCTGGTGGCGCTGGAATTGGCGCGCTGGGTGGGGCAGGCGGTGCGCAGCGCGCAGGCCGAGGTGCCCAACGGCGCCGCGCGCGCGCGCCGGCGCAACGGCTTTGCGCTGCGCTTGCCTCCGCCACGCAGCGACGCGGCCGAGTTGCCGCAGGCCCAAAGCGGCGAAAGCCGCACCTGGCAGGCCAGCGCGCAGCAGTACCGCGTGTTCAGCCGCCAGCACGACCGCGAGGCCGCCGCCACCTCGCTGGTGCGTGCGGCGCAACTGACCGAGCTGCGTGTGGCCATGGACCAGGAGCTGCTGCAGGCGGCTTACCCGGTGCCGCGCCTGGCGCGCCTGTTTCGACAGGCGCTGGCCAGCCCACAGCGCGGCGGCTGGCGCCTGGGGCAAGACAGCGGTTACCTGGATGCTGCGCGCCTGGCGCAGCTGGTGAGCGATCCGCAGCAGCGCGCCGTGTTCAAGGACATCCCCTCACCGCCGGCCATGCAGTGCGCGGTCACGCTGCTGCTCGATTGTTCGGGCTCGATGAAGGCGCATGCACGGCGCCTGTCGCTGTTGGCCGATGTGCTGGGCCGCGCCCTGTCGCTGGCTGGGGTGCAGGTTGAGATCCTGGGCTTTGGCACCGGTGCCTGGCATGGGGGCCGCGCGCTGCGCGACTGGCAACGCGCGGGTCGGCCGCAGGCGCCTGGCCGCCTCAATGAGCGCCTGCACCTGGTGTTCAAATCGGCGGCGCAAAGCTGGCGCCAGGGCCGCTTGGGCCTGGCCGCGCTGCGCCGCCCGGACCTGTTTCGCGAGGGGCTGGACGGCGAGGCGGTGCAGTGGGCGTGCGAGCGCCTGCGCGCGCAAGCGGTCACGCGGCGCCTGCTGCTGGTGGTGTCGGACGGTTGCCCCATGGACAGCGCCACCGCGCAAGCCAACGACGAGCACTACCTGGACCAGCACCTGCGCCAGGTGGTGGCAGCCGAGCTGGCGCGCGGCCAGGTGCAGATCCTGGGCCTGGGGGTGGGCCTGGACCTGGGCCTGTTCTATCCGCAGCGCCTGGCCTTGGACCCCGACCCTGTCACGCTGGACGAGGCCACGCTGTGGGCCGTCACACGCGCATTGCTTGCGCTGGCAGCACGGCCTGTCGCCTAGGGCCAAGGCCCAGACCTGCTGCGCGGGTGTGGCCAAGCGGGCCGAGGCTCAAGGGCGTGCGCCCAGCAACTGTTGCGCCAATGCCAGCACGGCGGCCACGGGCTGGTCGCCGTCGGCGGCCACACGGTGGCGCTCGGGCAGGCTGCGCAACCAGGTGATCTGGCGCTTGGCCAGCTGGCGCGTGGCCTCGATGCCGCGCTGGCGCAGCGTGGCCATGTCCCAACCCTCGTCCAGCGCCTGCCAGGTCTGGCGGTAGCCCACGCAGCGCATGGCGCTCATCTGCGGGTCCAGGTCGCCGCGCGCCCGCAGGGCTTGCACCTCGGCCACCAGGCCCTGGGCCAGCATCTGGTCAAAGCGCTCGGCGATGCGCGCATGCAGCCAGGCGCGGTCATCGGGCTCCAGGCTGATGATGGGCATGTCCAGTGCGGCCCCGGCCGGCTTGGCGCGCTGGTGCCACCACGACAGCGGCTGGCCACTGGCCCGGTACACCTCCAGCGCGCGCCCAATGCGCTGGCTGTCGCCAGGGGCCAGGCGGGCCGCGGTCTCGGGGTCCACCGCTTGCAGCAGCGCGTGCATGGCGGGCCAGCCTTGCTGCGCGGCCTGCGCAGCCACCGCCTGCCGCACCTCGGGGGGGCTGGCAGGCAGGTCGCTCAGGCCTTCGCGCAGGGCCTTGAGATAGAGCATCGTGCCGCCCACCACCAGGGGCAGCTTGCCACGGGCCTGGATCTGGGCGATCAGGGCGCGTGCGTCGCGCGCAAAATCGGCCGCGCTGTAGGCCTGGTGCGGCGCCAGGATGTCGATCAGGTGGTGCGGCACCTGCGCCAGCTCGGCAGCGCTGGGCTTGGCGGTGCCAATGTCCATGCCCTGGTAAATCAGCGCCGAGTCCATGCTGATGACCTCGGCCCCGCCAGGCCAGGCCTGCGCCAGCGCCAGCGCCGCCGCGGTCTTGCCGCAGGCCGTGGGCCCCACAATGGCCAGTGCGCGCATCATGCAGACCCCCCTTGCCGCGGGGCTTGAACAGCGGGTGCCGGGGTGGCGTAACGCTGCACGGCGGTCCAGGCCACCAAGGCGATCAGCGTGGTCCACACGCCCATGCCGGTGGCCAGCGCGCGCAGCGGGTCGTCCATGTGGCGGCCCAGCCAGTGGCCCATGCCAAAGGCGCCGACCATCATCAGAAAACCATTGAGGGCCGAGGCCGTGCCCGCGCGGTGCGGAAAGGGCGCCACCGCGCCGCTTTGCCCGCAGGGCTGGTGCACCCCGTGGCCGAGCATGAAGATGCACACCGGCAGCAGCACCGCCCAGCCACCCCACCAGGGCTGGCCCGGGCCCCACCAGGCCAGCACATTGAGCAGCACCCCGCTGGTGAAGGTGGTGACCGCGCCCATGGCCACGGTGCGGCGGATGCTGGTGCGGCGCAACATCCAGCGGCACCAGAAGGTGCCCACGATGTAGCTGATCGACATGGCCGACATCATGAAGCCATAGGCGGTGGTGCTGTAGTGCATCTGCCGCGTCAGCACAAACGAGGACGCGGCCAGGTAGGTGAACAGGGCCAGGTAGGAGCCCGAGGACAGCGCGCACCAGGTCAGAAAGGTGGGGTGGCGCAAGATCTCCAGGCTGGCGCGCCACAGCGGCCCGGGCCGCAAGGCCTCTGGGTTGGGTTTGGCCAGGGTTTCTTCAAAACGCAGGGCCAGCAGCGCCAGGGTGATGGCGCTGAACACCGCCAGCGCCAGCAAGGCCGCCTGCCAGCCCAGTGTTTGGGTGAGCCAGCCGCCCAGCGGCGCGCACAAAAAGGCAATCAGGCCCAGGCCGCTGAGCGCTTGCGACATGGCTTGCGCGCCGCGCAGCGGGTCGTACAGGTCGCGCACCACGGCGCGCGCGGCCATCACGCCCGCGCCCATGGCCGCCCCTTGCACCGCGCGGCCGGCAATCAAGAGCGTCATGCTGGGGGCCCATGCGCAGACCACCGCGGCCACCGTGTAGGCGGCCATGCCCCACAGCAAGATGGGGCGGCGTCCAAAGCGGTCCGAGAGCGGACCCCAGAGCAGCTGCGAGCTGCCAAAGGCCAGCAGCAGCGCGGTCAGGGTCAGCTGCGCCTGCGTCATGCTGGCGCCAAAGCCTTCGGTGATGGCCGGCAGCGCCGGCAGGTACAGGTCGGTGGTCACCGGCTGCAAGCCCAGCAGCAGCGACAGCAACAGCACCACCATGGGCGCCGACATGCGGGGCCTTTGTGCAGACAAGGGCATCCTCAGCGCCCCCGCATGAACAGGGCGTCGAGCTCGCGCAGGGTCAGCTGCCGCCAGGTGGGGCGGCCGTGGTTGCACTGGTCCGATCGTTCGGTGACCTCCATGTCGCGCAGCAGGGCGTTCATCTCGGTCAGCGTCAGCGGCCGGTTGGCGCGCACCGCGCCATGGCAAGCCATGGTGGCCAACAACTCGTGGTGGGCGCGCTCGAGCACATCGCTCGCCTCGTGCTGGGCCAGCTCGGCCAACACGCTGCGCGCCAGGGCCACCACATCGCCTTGCGCCAGGGCAGCGGGCACTGCGCGCAAGGCCAAGGTGCGCGGCGACAGGGCCGAGAGCTCCAGGCCCAGCTGGGCCAGCACCTCGGCATGGCCCTCGGCGGTGGCGACCTCGGTGGGGGTGGCGGCAAAGGTGGCGGGAATCAGCAGGCTTTGGCGCTCGACCTGCTGGGTCATTTGCGACTTGAGCCGCTCGTAGACGATGCGCTCGTGCGCCGCGTGCATGTCGACCAGGACCAGGCCCTGGCGGTTCTCGGCCAGGATGTAGATCCCGTGCAGCTGCGCGATGGCGCGGCCCAGCGGCCAGTCGCCCTCGGGCAGCGTGGGGGCGGCCTCCTGAGCGGACAGCGGCGCCGCGCCCGCCTGGGCATCCAGGTGGTGGACCGCCGGGCTTGCGTCGGGGGCATCGGCCGGGTGTTGGGGGACGGCCGCAGGCCACGCGCTGGCGGCCGAAGCTGGCGCCGACGTGGGCGCTGCCGGTTGCGGTGTCCAGAGCGAGCGCAGTTCGGCCATGGCCTGGCGCGTGCTGCCGCTGCGCGGCTCGTCAAAGCGCATGCGGTTTTGCTGCCAGCCTGGGGCGGCGCCAGCGCTGGCCGGGCCGCGTGCGGGCAGGGGCGCCGGGGCAGGGCTGTCGATCGGCAGCGCGTCTTGCGCGTCGCCCAGGGCTTGCGAGCGCGGCGCGGCCAGGGCCTGGCCAATCGCGTGCTGCACCGCCTGGTGCACCTCGCGCCCGTCCCGAAAGCGCACCTCGATCTTGGTGGGGTGCACGTTCACATCCACCAGCATCGGATCGATCTGCACAAAGAGGGCATAGACCGGCTGGCGCTGGCCGTGCAGCACGTCTTCGTAGGCGCGGCGCACCGCGTGCATGAGCACCTTGTCGCGCACAAAGCGGCCATTCACATAGGCGTACTGGTGGTCGGCGCGGCTGCGCGCCTGCTCGGGCGTGCCGGCGCGGCCGCTCACGCGCAGCGGGCCCACCTGGGCGCTGACCGGCACCGACGTGGCCACAAAGTCCTCGCCCAGCACATCGGCCAGGCGCTGCGCCAGACCGGCCTCGCCGGGGTGCACGCGCCACTGCTCAAGCAAGCGGCCCTCGTGCCAGATCGCAAAGGCCACATCGGGGCGGGCCAGGGCGTGGCGGCGCACCGCCTCCAGGCAGTGCGCCAGCTCGGTGGCCTCGCTTTTGAGGAATTTGCGCCGCGCGGGGGTGCTGAAGAACAGCTCTTTGACCTCGACGGTGGTACCCACGCCGCGCGCGCCCGGGCGCAGTTCGCCGCTGCGCGCGTCCAGCAGCCAGGCGTGCGGCTGATCGGCCGTGCGCGAGAGCAGCGTCAGTTCCGAGACCGAGGCCACCGCCGCCAGCGCCTCGCCCCGAAAGCCCATGCTCTCCACCTGCTCCAGGTCGTGCAGGTTGCGGATCTTGCTGGTGGCGTGGCGGCGCAGGGCCACCGGCAACTCCTCGGGCGGGATGCCAAAGCCGTCGTCTTCCACGCTGATGAGCCGCGTGCCGCCTGCGGCCAGGCGCAGCGTGATGGCCTGGGCCCCGGCGTCCAGGGCGTTGTCGATCAGTTCGCGCACCACCGAAGCGGGGCGCTCGACCACCTCGCCCGCAGCGATCTGGCTGATCAACTCGTCGGGCAGTTCGCGGATGGGTTGGCGTGGGGCGGGGGATGTGTTCACCCAATCATTTTAGGCCCAGGGGGGGTGGATAATCGACCGATGGAACTGCTGAGCTTTTTGATCGATTTCATCCTGCACGTGGACAAGCACCTGGCCTGGTTTGTGGGCCAGTACGGCACCTGGGTCTACGCCTTGCTCTTTCTGATCATCTTTGTCGAGACCGGCCTGGTGGTGATGCCCTTTTTGCCGGGCGACTCGCTGCTGTTCATTGTGGGCGCCATGGGCGGCGCGGGCCTGCTCGACAGCGCCGTGGCGGCGGGCCTGATGTGGGTGGCGGCCATTGCCGGCGACCAGCTCAACTACAGCATTGGCCGCTACTTTGGGCCCAAGGTGTTCCAGTGGGAGAACTCGCGCTGGTTCAACCGCCGCGCCTTCGAGCAAGCACATGCTTTTTACGAGCGCTACGGCGCCATCACCATCGTGCTGGCGCGCTTCATGCCTTTTATCCGAACCTTTGCCCCCTTTGTGGCGGGCGTGGCCGAGATGGAGCGCCGGCGCTTTACCTTTTACAACGTGGTGGGCGCCAGCCTGTGGGTGCTGGGCCTGGTGCTGGCCGGACACCTGTTTGGCAACCTGGCCTGGGTGCAGGCCAACCTCTCGAAGATCATCTGGGCCCTCATCATCATCCCGGGCCTGATCGCCCTGTGGGGCGCATGGCGCGGTCGGCGGGCGGGGTGATCAGCCCGGCGTCCACGCAAAAAATCGACACACCTCAGCAGCTTTGGCCAGGGCATCGCGACGCCCCAGGGCCATCAGCTCCTGGGTGTAGGCGGCTTCAAACAGCAGGTAACTGGCAAAGGCCCCGCCTTGCTGGCGCGTCGGATGCTCTGAGCTGCCCAGCACCCGCATCAGTTTTTTGACCGACAGCGGCAGACTGTCGGTGTGGCGCACCGCGATCTCGTCCAGGCGTTCGCTGGGCGAGATCACCAGCAGGTCGATGGGTCGCCACTGGGCCTGGGCGCGCTGCTCGGTGGGGATCAGCTCCAGGGCCTTGTTGATGCGTGTGAGCCGTTCGATGTCGACGGCCAACGCGTCCAGAAAAATGCTCGAGAGGGCATGCCCGGCGATGCTGGCCATCGCGGGATAGTCCTCGGCCTCTGGTGCAGGCGGCCTGCGTGGCTCGTGCATGCGGCCTGCGCCGATGACCAGGATGCGTTCGGCCCCCAGGTGGATGGCCGGTGAGATGGGGGCGGTTTGGCGCATGGCGCCATCGCCATACCAGGCCGGCCCCAGCGGCCCGTCCAGTCGCGCGGCTGGAAAGACAAAGGGAATGGCCGAGCTGGCCAGCAGGTGCTGGTGGGTCAGCTCGCAGCGCACGGCCAGGCGCTGCGTCCGGACCCAGGACTGCACCGCGTGCTGGCTTTGGTAGAAGGTCACGTGCTCGCCGCCGCCATAGCTGGAGGCCGTGATGGCCAGGGCCGACAAGTGCCCGTCTGCCAACATCTGCGGCAAGCGTTGAAAGTCCACATGGGCGCGCAACAGATCATGCAAGGGCGCGTTATCAAGCAGCGACCGAGGGCGCAGATGCCTCATGCGCAGAGTCCAGCCCAGCAGCGGCAGCGCCAACCACCCCAACCCAGAGCGCAACATGTCCAGAACATCCGAGCGGTACACCTGCTGGACCTGAAAGTTCTGCCAGACCTGCACCAGCGCTTGCATCGCCACCTCAAAGCGGTCGGCACCACAGGCCAGCACACTGGCATTGATGGCCCCCGAGGAGGTGCCACAGATGACCTCAAACGGATTGCCCGGCGGGCCACCGGCCGCTTGCCGAAGCTCAAGAATGGCCTGCAACACCCCCACCTGATACGCCGCCCGAGCACCCCCGCCAGAGAGGATCAGGCCTGTTGGGCGGGGGGCGCTGCGGGGGGGCGTGGAAGCCATGAGGATACCGAGTTGTGAAATGGGTCCGTGTGGGGAACGTTGGGCATTGCGCCATCCAGGTGCATCCGTCCAAGCTTGGAGGGATCACACCGGGATGACGTCAATGGATACATCAAAAAGATTAAATAAAAAAACGATTGAGTGATCAAGATCACCATTTTGAATCTTGCGACGGCCCATTCTGCGCTGGAGGGGGGTAGGCCCTATTGGGTCGTCACCTGGCCCAACGCCCGCAGCACCTCTTGCGCATCGGGCGGCTGGCAGCCGCTGCGGGTGCAGTTGATGGCGGCGGCCATGCTGGCCTGGCGCAGGGTTTGCGCCACGCGCGCTGCCGCGCTGTCCGGATGCGCCAGCCAGTCGGCCACCGTGTGGCCCCAGAAGGTGTCGCCCGCGCCCACCGTGTCTTGCACCGCCACGCGCTCGCCCGCTTGCACCGCCAGTTGGCCTTCCACCCAGAGGGCCGCGCCCTGCGCGCCAAAGGTCAGGGCCAGGCGGCTGGCCCGTGGGGCCATGGCCTGCACCTGCGCCAGCAAGGCCTGGGCGTGGGCCGCTTCGGTGGCCTTCAGCCCCAAGGCCTGCAGGTCCTCGTCGCTGGCCTTGAGCCAGTCGGCCTCGGCCATCACACGGCGCACGGCTTGCAGGTAAGCGCCCTGGTCGCGCGCCACCTTGGTCCGCAGGTTGATGTCCACGCACAGGGTCCAGCCCATCGCACGCGCGGCCATCAGCACGGTCATCACGGCGGCATCATCGGGAGGGATCAGCATCAGCGAACCGGTGTGCAGCACCCCAGGGGGCAGGGCGCGCAGGCGCTCGATCACGGCCTCCGGTTGCCAGTCGCGGTCGGCAATGCCCTCGCGGTAAAAGCCGTAATGGGGCTGGCCGTCCTGCAACTGCACCACCGCCAAGGAGGTCGGGCAAGCGCTCTGGCCGCCGGCCACATGCACGCCATCGGCGCGCAGTTGTTGGCCCAGGTCCTGGCCAAACAGATCGGTCGACAAGGGGTTGAGGTAATGCACTTGGGCGCCCGCCAGGGCCCCTGCACGGGCCATGTTGTAGGGGCTGCCACCGCGCAGCGGTCGCAAATCGCCGCCCGCTTGGGCCACACAGTCCATCAGGGCCTCGCCCAACACGCACAAAGGTTTCACCTGCTTCTCCACGTGGTTCATGCTTGATTGATGGGCCACCGGCCCTGGCCGCTGAGTATGCCGGAGGGCAGGGGGGGGGCACCTAGGGAAAGCCCTAAATAAATCAAGTTGATTTAGTATTTGGCATGCCGCACAATCGGAGCCACGGACACAGCCTGTGCCGTGCGTCCCGGATCCCCGGGTGGCGCCGACCAACTCACCATTCAGCGAGGAGACTCCATGTCGTTCACCAGCCCCTTCCGTCTCGGCCTGCTGGCCGCAGCCCTCTTCACCGCTGCCGCCGCTCAGGCCCAGCCTGTCATCGGTCTGATCACCAAGACCGAATCCAATCCTTTCTTCGTGAAGATGAAGGAAGGCGCCGACGCCGAGGCCAAAAAGCTCGGCGCCAAACTGCTGTCGGCCGCTGGCAAGACCGACGGTGACACCGCCGGCCAGATCACCGCGATGGAAAACATGGTGGCCGCTGGCGCCAAGACCATCCTGATCACCTCGTCGGGCGACGCGATCGTCCCGACCATCAAGAAGATCCGCGCCCAGGGCGTGCAGGTCATCGCGCTGGACAGCCCGGTGGCCGAGGCCGATGCCCTGTTTGCCACCGACAACTACAAGGCCGGTGTGCTGATTGGCGAATACGCCAAGGCCGCTCTGGGCGGCAAGAAGGCCGTCATTGCCACGCTCGACCTGTTCCCGGGTCACCCGGTGGGCGCGCAGCGTCACAACGGCTTCCTCAAGGGCATGGGCCTGCCCGCTCCTGACGCCAAGAGCAACGAGCTGGGCGGCAAGGCCGCTGGCGTGGCCTGCATGGCCGACAGCTTTGGCGACGCCGCCAAGGGCCAGACCGGCATGGAGAACTGCCTGCAAAAGAACCCCGACATCAACCTGGTCTACACCATCAACGAGCCGGCCGCCGCGGGCGCCTACAAGGCCCTGAAGGCCGCGGGCAAGGAAAAGAACGTGGTCATCGTCTCGGTCGATGGGGGTTGCGCCGGTGTCAAGGACGTGGGCGCTGGCGTGATCGCCGCGACCTCGCAGCAGTACCCGCTCAAAATGGCCGCCATGGGCGTGGCCGCTGGGGTGCAGTACGCCAAGGACGGCAAGCGCCAGTCCGGCTACACCGACACCGGTGTGACCCTGATCGCCGGCAAGTCGGTGGCGGGCGTCAAGAGCGCCGACGTCAAGACCGGCATGGACCTGTGCTGGGGCAACAAGTAATCCCGGCCTGATGGGGGCGCTGGGCCTGAAGGCCCACGCCGTCCCCAGGGCCTGACCCGCCCCCGGGCACTCTGGCCCGTGCGTGCTGGTCAGGCCCGCCGGAAACGGCGACACTTTCCCCACCGGGCTGACCACGGCCCCCAACCCTTTGGACATGGCGCGTGGCGCCGTGCCCCCGGACCGCTCATTGCCTTCGCTTGACATGAACGAGCTCAAACACAAACTGCCGCCCCTGGGCGCGCTGGGACCCGCGATGGCGCTGATCCTGGCCTGCGCGTTCTTCTCTTTCCAGCACGAGCGCTTTTTCACGCTGCAGAACTTCTCGCTGATCCTGCAGCAGGTGATGGTGGTGGGCACCATCGCCATTGGCCAGACGCTGATCATCCTGACCGCAGGCATCGACCTCTCGTGCGGCATGGTGATGGCGCTGGGCGCCATCGTGATGACCAAGATGGCCGCCGATTTCGGCCTGAGCGCGCCGGTGGGCATTGCTCTGGGTCTGCTGGCGACCATGCTGTTTGGCCTGGTCAATGGCCTGCTGGTCACGCGCATCAAGCTGCCGCCCTTCATCGTCACGCTGGGCACCATGAACATTGCGTTTGCGATCACGCAGCTGTATTCGAACGCGCAAACCATCACGCAAATTCCTGCCGGCATGAGCCTGCTGGGCGAGACCTTCACGATCGGCGGCGCCCGCGTTGCCTGGGGCACGCTGCTGATGCTGGGCCTGTACCTGGTGACCTGGTTGTGGTTGCGCGAGACCGCGCCTGGTCGCCATATTTACGCCGTGGGCAACAACCCCGAGGCCACCCGCCTGACCGGCATCCCCACCGAGCGCGTGCTGCTGGGGGTGTACGTGTTGGCGGGCTTGTTCTACGGCATTGCCTCCATGCTGGCCGTGGCCCGCACGGGCGCCGGTGATCCCAACGCCGGACAAACCGAAAACCTCGATGCCATCACCGCCGTGGTGCTGGGGGGCACCAGCTTGTTTGGCGGGCGCGGCATCATTCTGGGGACCCTGATTGGTGCCTTGATCGTGGGCGTGTTCCGCAACGGCTTGACGCTGATGGGCGTCTCCTCGGTCTACCAGATCCTGGTGACCGGCGTGCTGGTGATCCTGGCCGTTGCCACCGACCAGATGTCGCGCAAGGGAGGGCGTTGAACATGGGACAAGAACACAAGCCAGTGGTGATGCAGGCGCGCGGCCTGGTCAAACGCTATGGCCAGGTCACCGCCTTGGATGGGGCCGACTTTGAGCTGCGCGCCGGCGAGATCCTGGCCGTGATTGGCGACAACGGAGCGGGCAAGTCCTCGCTCATCAAATGCCTCTCGGGGGCCACGGTGCCCGACGCAGGCGAGATCATTCTGGACGGCAAGCCGGTGCAGTTTCGCACCCCCATCGATGCGCGGCGCGCCGGCATCGAAACCGTCTACCAGGACCTGGCGGTGGCGCCGGCCATGACGATTGCCGAAAACCTCTTCCTGGGTCGCGAGTTGGTGCGACCGGGCCTGCTCGGCCGCTGGCTTCGCCTGCTCGACAAGGGCGAGATGCTGCGCCAGAGCACTGCGCGCATGCAGGATCTGAAGGTGGGCATTCGTTCGATGACGCAAGCAGTCGAAACGCTCTCGGGCGGGCAGCGCCAGTGTGTGGCGGTCTCGCGTGCGGCGGCCTTTGCCGAGCATGTGGTGATCATGGACGAGCCCACCGCCGCGTTGGGCGTCAAGGAAGGCAATATGGTGTTGGAGTTGATTCGGCGGGTGCGCGACCGTGGCCTGCCGGTGGTGCTGATTTCGCACAACATGCCCCATGTCTTCGAGGTGGCCGACCGCATCCACGTGGCGCGGCTGGGCAAACGGGTGGCGGTGCTCAATCCCAAAGCCATCAGCATGTCCGACACGGTGGCGGTGATGACCGGCGCCATGCCACCCGAGGCGATTGCGCCGCAGGCCCTGGCGCATTGAGGACGCGCCATGCTCAAAGGTATCGATCCCCTGTTGACGCCCGAGTTGCTGATGCACCTCAGTGCCATGGGCCATGCCGAGTGGGTGGCGGTGGTGGACGCCAATTTCACCGCCGATTGGCTTGCCCGCGGGCGACCGCTGGTGCGCCTGCCGGGCAACTCGCTTGAGCGCGTGTGCCAGGCCGTGCTGTCGGTTTTTCCGCTGGCCGAGGACGTGGCCCAACCGGTGGCCTATATGCAGGTCTGCCGAAGCCCTGCTGGCCACCGAACCCCCCAGCAGCAAGCGGTGGTCGACCAGGTGGGCCATCTGGGGGTGTCGCCCGAGCGCGTCGAACCGCTTGAACGTTTTGCGTTTTATGACAGGATCGCGTCTTGTAGCCTCGTCATCCAATCGGGCGAAGGCAGTGCTTATGGCAATGTGCTCTTTTCCAAGGGTGTGATCAATTTCTAAGGTCTGATGAACGCCCGTCCTCCCCTGACCCCCATGCGGGGCTCCAACCACAGCGGCATGCGCCAGTTCAACGAGCGCACGGTGCTGCAGGCCATTCGCCACCATGGGGCCATCCCCAAGGCGGAGCTGGCGCGGCTGACGCAACTGACCTCGCAAACCGTCTCGATCATCGTGGGCCGCTTGCTCGATGAGGGCCTGCTGATCAAGCAGGACCGGGTGCGCGGCCGCATTGGCCAACCCTCGGTGCCGCTGTCGCTCAACCCCGATGGGGCGTACAGCGTGGGCGTGCAGGTGGGCCGTCGCAACCTCGAGGTGCTGGTGTCCGACTTTTGCGGTCGACCGGTGCACCGCCACGAGGTGCTGTACCCCTATCCCGACCCCGATCAACTGATGGGTCAGGTGCAAGACGGCCTGCAGCGCATGCAGACGGCCATGGGCGCGCAATGGTCACGGGTGGTGGGCGTGGGCCTGACCTCACCCTTGTCCCTGCACAAATGGGCCGATATGTTGGGCGGCCGTGCGGCACAAGCCATGGCGCGCTGGGAGCACCTGGACCTGCGGGCGCAGGTCCAGGCCTTGACCGAGCTGCCCGTGGTGTTTGCCAAGGACACCGTCTCGGCCTGCGTGGCCGAATTGCTGCAAGGCCATGGGCGACTGGTGCCCAATTTTCTGTACGTGTTTGTCGGCACCTTCATCGGCGGTGCATTGGTGCTCGGCGGTCATCTGCAGGCGGGCGACCGGGGCAACGCCGGCGCAATTGGCTCGATGCCGGTGGGACTGGCGCCCGCAGGGGCGGGCATGCCGGCGCAGCTCTTGCAGGTGGCCTCGGGCTGGCAGTTGGAGCAGGCCCTGATGGCCGCTGGGCACGATCCCTTGCTGGTACACCAAGAGCAAATCATGGACCCTGCGCATGCGGCCTGTACCGGGCCCTGGCTGGCGCAGGCGGGCTCGGCACTGGCCATGACCGTGGCCAGCGCCAGCGCCATGCTGGATCTGGATGCGGTGGTGGTGGACGGCTCCTTGGGGGCACCGCTCATGCACGCCCTGATGCAGCACACCGGTGAGGCGCTGGCCAATTACCGCTTTGACGGCATGCGTCGCCCGCAACTGCTGGTGGGCGAGGTGGGGCGCCATGCGCGCGCCTTGGGGGCGTCGCTGCTGCCCCTGCACGCGCAGTTCTTCCCGGACAAGGACATCATCCTCAAACAAGAAACGCTCTGAGCGGTCGGTGCCCTCAGGTGTTGCTGCGCCGCGCCAGCGGTGGGTTGGACGCCAGGTAGCGCAGGATGCTGCGCCGCAGGGCCTGCATGAGTTGCGCCTGGTAGGCCGGGTCGCGCAGTCGCTGCTCTTCTTCGGGGTGGCTGATGAAGGCCGTCTCGACCAGCACGCTGGGGATGTCCGGGGCCTTGAGCACCGCAAAGCCGGCCTGTTCCACGCGCGGCTTGTGCAGGCGCCCAACCTGGCCGATCTCGCGCAGCATGGCGCCCCCAAGCTTGAGGCTGTCGCGGATCTGGGTGGTGTTGGACATGTCCAGCAAGACGTTCTGCACATGCTTGTCGCGCCCCTGCAGCGGCAAGCCCCCCACCTGGTCGGCGTTGTTTTCTTTTTGCGCCATCCAGCGCGCGGCGCTGCTCGAGGCCGAGCCATCGCTGAGCACAAACACGCTGGCTCCGCGCGCCGTGGGCGTGTAGAAGGCGTCGGCGTGGATGCTCACAAACAAATCGGCGCCCACACGGCGCGCCTTGTTGACCCGCACATGCAGGGGCACAAAATAATCGGCATCGCGGGTCAGGTAGGCCTGCACGGTCAAGTTGCCCACCCGGCTGTCCTGCAAAAGCGTTTGCAGCTGCCGTGCCATTTGCAGCACCACGTGTTTTTCTTGCGTGCCCGCGGGCCCGATGGCGCCGGGGTCCTCCCCACCGTGCCCGGGGTCGATGGCCACCGTCACCAAGCGCAAGGTGCCGCCGCTGCCCGCCCCTGGGGCCTGGGCCACCGGTCCATCGGGCGGGGCCACGTCCAGGCGGCGCGTGCCACCGCCCGATGCACTGGTTGCGGGCGCATTCGCATTGGCCTGCGGTGTGCGCTGTTGGCGCGCCAGCCACTCGTCCAGCGCATCGGGCAAGGGCGCGGTGCTGGGGGCGGGGGCCGCGGGCGCCTGGCTGGGACGCGCCTGCAGGGCCAGGCGCTGCTCGATCAGGTCCTGCAGGGGGTCGATGGCCTGGGCGGGGTAGAGGTCCAGCACCAGGCGATGCTGATAGGGCGGCACGGGTGCCAGGCCAAACACCTGGGGTGCGGCGGCTCGGCGCAGGTCAAAGACCAGCCGCACCACGCCCGGCTGGTACTGGCCCACGCGCACGCCCGCAATATTGGGATCGTCGGGCCGCACCCGGGCGACCAGTTCGCGCAGCCCGCTGTCGAGGCTCAGGCCCGCAATGTCCACCGCCAGGCGCGGCGGGTCTTCGATCACGGTGTGCGTCACCTGCAGCGGCACGTCCGACTCCAGCGTGACGCGGGTGTAGGCGCTGGCGGGCCAGATGCGCACGGCCAGCAAGCTGGCGCCCCAGGCCAGCTGGGCCGGCCCAAGCCACAACACGGTGGCCGCGCGGCGAATCAGCTGGCGTCGCTGCATGCGGCAGGTCCTTGCGGCTTGGCGCACCAGTCGCGCAGCCAGGCCTGGCCGCGCGGGCTGGGGGCTTCGATGCGCACCTGGCGCATCGACTCGTCCTGCGCGTGCAGGTGCAAGACCCAGTCGGCGCGCGGCAGCACGCCAGCGGCCTTCTCGGGCCATTCGGCCAGCTTCAGGCCGGGACCGGCAAACACATCCCGAAAGCCGGCGTCCTGCCACTCGCGCGGGTCATCAAAGCGGTAAAAATCAAAATGCCAGATGGGCCAGACCGCGCCGCTGCCGGGCACGCGCCCCTCGTGCGGCTCGACCACCGCGTAGGTGGGGCTTTTGATGCGCCCGCTCACGCCCAGCGCGCGCAACAGGTGGCGCACCAGCGTGGTCTTGCCCGCCCCCAGGTCGCCGTGCAATTCCATGAAGGCGTCGTGCCCACCCGGCCAGCGCGCCAGCGCCGCCGCCAGTGCGCTGGCAAAGGCCTGGGTGTGCGACTCGTCCGGCCAACAGCCTTGCCAGACCGGTGGGGGCAGGGGGCTTTCTACAATGGATGGATGAGCAGCGGACATGCGTCGGTAACACCTTCAGAACTCTGGCCCCGCATCGTGCAATGGGCGCAGGAGTTGGGATTGTCCCAAATTGGCGTGACCGGCATCGATTTGTCCGACGCCGAGCCGGGTTTGCGCGCCTGGCTGGCGGCCGGTTTTCACGGCAGCATGGATTACATGGCGCGCCACGGCATGCTGCGCGCCCGCCCGGCCGAGCTGGTGCCGGGCACGGTCAGCGTGATCAGTGTGCGTATGGACTACCTGCCCGCCGACACCCCGCCCGACTGGCGCGAGCGCGAATGGCAGCGCCTGCAGGCCCCTGGCACCGCGGTGGTGTCGCTCTATGCCCGCGGCCGCGATTACCACAAGGTGTTGCGCCAGCGCCTGCAGCAACTGCAAACGCGCATTGCGCAGGCCATCGGCCCGTTTGGGCACCGGGTCTTCACCGACTCGGCGCCGGTTCTGGAGGCCGAGTTGGCGGTGCGCGCGGGCCTGGGCTGGCGCGGGCGCCACACCCTGGTGCTGCAGCGCGAGGCGGGCTCGATGTTTTTTCTGGGCGAGCTCTTTGTCGACCTGGACTTGCCGGCCACGCCCATGGGCAACGCGCACTGCGGCACATGCACCGCCTGCCTGGACCTGTGCCCCACCCAGGCCATCGTGGCGCCGTACCAGCTTGATGCGCGGCGCTGCATCTCGTACCTCACCATCGAGCACGCCGGCCCCATCGACCCCGCGCTGCGGCCCCTGGTGGGCGGGCGCATTTACGGCTGCGACGACTGCCAGCTGGCCTGCCCCTGGAACAAGTACGCGCAGCGCCATCCCTTGCTCGACTGGCAGACCCGAAGCGCCTGGCGCGACCCCGATCTGGCCGAGCTGCTGGGCTGGGACGAGGCGACTTTTTTGCGCCAGACCGAGGGCAGCGCCATGCGCCGCATCGGCCACGCGCGCTGGCTGCGCAACACCGCCCTGGCCGCAGGCAACGCGCTGGCCCGCGCCGACCTGCCCGCCGATGCGCGCACGCGCTTGCTGGCCGCGCTGGCCGCCTGGCGCACCCACCCCGATCCGGTGGTGCAGGAGCAGGTGGCCTGGTCGCTGGCGCAGCACGAGCAGGCCCAGGCTGGGCATGGGGCCTCTGGCCGGGCCTGAGGTGCCCCCTTGCTGGGCCCTCACCAGCGGGTGAGCGCCAGCGCCAGGGGCAAGCTGAGCATGCCCGCCAGGGTCGAGAGCGTGACCAGCGCCGCCACATAGGGGCCGTTGTAGCCCATGCGCGCGGCCAGCACATAGCAGGTGGAGGCGGTGGGCATGGCACTGAAGACCAGCAGCACGGTGCGCTGGTCGGCATCGAGCCGCATCAGCGCCGCCCAGCCCAGGGCCAGGAGGGGGAACACCAGGTGGCGGTTGAGCAGCAGCGCCACCCCCAGCAACTGGCCGCGTTGCAGGCTGTGCAGTTGCAGGCCGGCCCCGGCGGCCATCAGGCCCAGCGCCAGCGAGGATGCGCCAATGCGCTGCACCGTGGGCGCCAGCCACTCGGGGATCTGAAAGCCCGCCAGGTTGAACAGCAGGCCCGAGGCGGTGGCCAGGATCAGGGGGTTGCGCGCCAGCTCGCGCGCCAGGCCCAGCCGGCGGTGGCGCGCCATCGGCCAGACCGCGGCCACATTGAACATGGGCACGCACACGCCGATCAGCACCGCCACCAGGGCCAGGCCCTGGCCGCCCATCAAGCGCTCACACACCGTCAGCGCAATGAAGGAGTTGAAGCGAAAGCCCACCTGCGCGGCCCCCGCGTGTTCGTGCCGATCGATGTGGCGACCCAGCACCGGCCAATGGGGCAGGCTCAGCGCAATGGCGATGCCGGTGATGCCCAGCCCCACCCCCGCCCCCATGAGCGGCGAGGCGGTGGAGAGGTCCAGCGGCGTGCGCACAATCGATTGAAAGAGCAGGACCGGGAACAGGAAAAAATAGACCACCGTCTCGATGGGCTGCCAGACCGAGCGATTGAGCGCCGTGTAGCGGCACAGCAGATAGCCGCACAGAATCAGCGAGAAATCGGGGATCAGGAGCAGGGCGTCGTTCACCCGCTGAGCATAATTCATGCCGTGCCACAATGTGACCATGTGGTGTCGCTGGCGCTCCCGCCAGTCGCTTTTCAACTGTCTCAAGGAGTCTGTCCATGAAACGTCGTTCCCTGATGGTGGGTTCGTTGGGCCTGATGGCCGCAACGCTGGCCTTTGCGCAGCCCTATCCGAACAAGCCGATCAAGCTGCAAGTGCCGTTTGCCCCAGGGGGCACGACCGACATTGTGGCCCGGGTGATTGCCGACCCCTTGGGCAAGGCACTGGGCCAAAGCGTGGTGGTGGAAAACCGCGCCGGTGGCGGCGGCATTGTGGGCGCGGCCGAGACGGCGCGTTCGGCCCCCGATGGCTACAACCTGGGCATGGCCACGGTCTCCACGACCGCCGCCAACCCGGCCATCAACCCCAAAACGCCGTACAACCCGCTGACCGACTTCACGCCCATCATCAACATCGCGGCCACCCCGAACATTTTTGCGGTGCACCCCAGCTTTCCGGCGCGTGACTACAAAGGTTTTGTGGCCGAGCTCAAAAAGAACCCGGGCAAATACTCTTACGCCTCGTCGGGCACCGGCGGCATCGGCCATCTGCAGACCGAGTTGTACAAAAGCCTGAGCGGCACCTTCATCACCCACATCCCCTACCGTGGCGCGGGTCCTGCCCTGAACGACACCGTGGCCGGTCAGGTGCCGATCATTTTCGACAACCTGCCCTCGGCGCTGCCCTTCATCCAGGCCGGCAAGCTGATCCCCATCGTGGTCGCCGCCCCGCAGCGCCTGGCGGTGCTGCCCAATGTGCCCACCTTCAAGGAAGTGGGCCTGGAGCCGGTCAACCGCATGGCTTACTACGGCATCCTGGGGCCCAAGGGCCTGCCCAAGGAAGTGGTCGACAAGGTCTCGGCCGGGGTGAAGAAGTCACTGGAAGATCCGGCCGTGCGCAAGCGCATCGAGGACACCGGCTCGCTCATCGTGGCCAACACGCCCGAGCAGTTTGTCGAGCAGATCAAGGCCGAGTTCGAGGTCTACAAAAAGGTCGTGGCCGAGCAAAAGCTCAAGCTCGACTGATGCCCGATGGCCGATGAGGGCCCGCTGCCAGGACAGGACTGGGTGGATGCCTTCACCCAGGCCCTTTGGCTGGAGGACGGCCTGGCCGACCTGACCCTGGCGGCCTACCGGCGCGACCTGCAGGCACTGGCGCGCTGGCTGGCCCCGCAGGGCCTGGACCTGACGCAGGTGCAGGCGCATCACCTGCAGGGCTATATGGCCGAGCGCCACGCCAGCACCCGGGCCAGCACCGCCAACCGGCGCCTGACCGTGTTTCGGCGCTTCTACCACTGGCTGCTGCGCGAGCGCCATGTGCGCGCCGACCCCACCCTGACCCTGCTGTCTGCGCGCCGCCCCATGCGCGTGCCCAAGGTGCTGTCCGAGGCCCAGGTGGACGCGCTGCTGGAGGCCCCCGATGTGTCGACCGAGCTGGGCCTGCGCGACCGCACCATGCTCGAGCTGATGTACGCCAGCGGCCTGCGCGTCTCGGAGCTGGTGAGCCTGACGGTGCTGCAGGTGTCGCTGACCGACCAGGTGCTGCGCGTGACCGGCAAAGGCCGCAAGGAGCGCCTGGTGCCCTTTGGCGAGCAGGCCGCCGACTGGCTGGGCCGCTACCTGCAGACGGCACGCCCGGCGCTGCTCGGGCCGCGCAGCGGCGAAGACTTGTTCATCACCTCCTCGGGCCCCAAGCCAGGCACGGGCATGTCGCGGATCATGTTCTGGAACCTGGTCAAGCGCTATGCGCTGCAGGCGGGCATCCACAGCCCGCTCTCACCGCACACCTTGCGGCATGCGTTTGCCACCCACCTGCTCAACCACGGCGCTGACCTGCGGGTGGTGCAGATGCTGCTGGGTCATGCCGACATTTCCACCACCACCATCTACACCCATGTGGCGCGCGAGCGCCTGCGCCAGGTGCACGCCCAGCACCACCCGCGCGCCTGAGGGTGGGCACCGGCTTCAGACCGGGCGCGGCCAGAGCGCGTCGGTCTGGTTCAGAAAGGCCAGTTCCGCTTCGCCAAAGCCAGCGTCTCGCCGCGCGCTCAGGTTCAGCGGCGGGCGTGGGCGCGGGGCGCGGTAGCGCTCGATCAAGGCCAGAAAGTGCGGCTCGGGTGCCAGGCCCTCGCGCGCGCAGCACCAGCGGTACCAACGGTCGCCGATGGCCACATGCGCCACCTCTTCTTGCAGGATCACCTCGAGCGCGGCCACCAGGGCGTGGGCGTCGTCGGTGTTCACCTTGCGCAAGCGGGCCTGGATGAGCGGCGTGGCATCGAGCCCGCGCGCCTCCAGGGTGCGCGGCACCAGGGCCATGCGGGCGGTCAGGTCGTGTGCGGTGCGCTCGCACATCTGCCACAGGCCGTCGTGCGCCTCAAAGTCGCCATAGGTCTTGCCGTGCCGCGCCAGCTCGGTTTGCATCAGGCCAAAGTGGCGTGCTTCCTCGTGCGCCACGCGCAGCCAGTCCTGGTAGTAGGCCTCGGGCAGGTCGTCAAAGCGCCAGATGGCGTCCAGCGCCAGGTTGATGGCGTTGAACTCGATGTGCGCCACCGCATGCGCCAGGGCGGCGCGCCCGAGTGGCGTGAAGGGCGAGCGCTGCGGCACCCCTGACGGATCGATCAGCACCGGTTGCTCGGGCCGGCCTGGCAGCGGCCAGGGGCATTGCGCGCGCAGCGCGCTGGCGGGGGCTTGGCGCCGCGCCACCTGGCGCTCGGCCCAGAGGGCATGCACCGCCGCGCATTTGCGGGCCGGATCGCGCTCGCAGAGGGCGGCCAGCGCCCGCGCACCCAGATCGGGCGCATGGCTTGGCAGGGGGGTGGGGCAGGGCGACGTGTCCATCCTTACAATTGTGCCTTGGCCCGATCGGGCCGCAGCAAGGATGTGCCATGGCCCTCTACCAACTCCAAGATCAACAGCCCACGGTTCATGAAACCGCCTGGGTCGCCGACTCCGCCCAGGTCATGGGCGCGGTCACCATTCAAGCGCAAGCCAGTGTCTGGTTTGGCTGCACCGTGCGCGGTGACACCGAAACCATCACGATTGGCGAGGGCAGCAACGTCCAGGACGGCAGCGTGCTGCACGCGGACATGGGCCAGCCGCTCACCATTGGCCGCCACGTCACCGTGGGCCACATGGTCATGCTGCACGGCTGCACCATCGGCGACGAGTCGCTGATTGGCATTGGCGCGGTGGTCCTCAACGGCGCCCGCATTGGTCGCAATTGCCTGGTGGGCGCCGGCTCGCTGGTCACCGAAGGCAAGGAATTTCCGGATGGCTCCATGATCATGGGCAGCCCGGCCAAGGTGGTGCGCCAGCTCACCCCCGAACAAATCGAAGGCCTGCGCCGCAGCGCGCAGGGCTATATCGCCAACGCCGAGCGCTTTGCCAAGGGCTTGCGCCGCATCGACTGAGCGCCTCGCGGCGACCCCACGGCATGTCCGAACTCCATCGTTTTATTTTTGAAGGCATGCCGGTGCGCGGCGTGCTGGTGCGCCTGACCGACGCCTGGCAGGACATTCTGGCGCGCCGCGCCGGCAACACCCAGACCGGCGCCTACCCGACGCCGGTGCGGCAGTTGCTGGGCGAGATGGCCGCGGCCAGCGTGCTGATGCAGGCCAACATCAAGTTCAACGGCGCCCTGATCCTGCAGATTTCGGGCGATGGCCCGTTCAAGCTGGGCGTGGTCGAGGTGCAGCCCGACCTGAGCCTGCGCGCCACCGCCAGCCTGGTGGCCGAGGTTCCGGAAGACGCCCGCTTGTCCGACATGCTCAACCAGCACGGCCAGGGGCGCTGTGCCATCACCCTGGACCCCAAGGACCGCCTGCCAGGCCAGCAGCCCTACCAGGGCGTGGTGCCGCTGTCGGACGCGCAGGGCCAGCCGCTGGCGCAGCTGTCCGACATTCTGGAGCGCTACATGCTGCAGTCCGAGCAGCTCGACACGGTGCTGGTGCTGGCCGCCGACGACCAGGTCGCCGCCGGCCTGTTGATCCAGCGCCTGCCGGTGCAGGGCCAGGCCAATCTGGCCGGACAGGCCAGCGCCGGTGAGGTGGTGGACCACGACGAGGACTTTCGCCGCATCGGCCTGCTGGCGCACAGCCTCAAGCGCGAGGAACTGCTGGGCCTGGACGCGGCCACCGTGCTGCACCGCCTGTTCTGGGAAGAGCCGCTGGCGCGCTTTGAACCCTTGCAAGGCGATCAGGGGCCGCGCTTTGCCTGCCGCTGCAACCGCGAGCGGGTGTCGAACATGCTGCGCGGGCTGGGGCAGGACGAGGCCGAGGCCATCCTGGCCGAGCAGGGCCAGATCGAGATCGGTTGCGATTTCTGCGGCGCGCAATACCGCTTTGATGCGGTGGACGCGGCCGGCCTCTTCAAGCCCGTGGCGCCCAACGCGGGCGAGCCGGGCGCGCGCCACTGAGGCCATCGGCCCGGACCCTGGGATTTAGCCACCCAGGCCGGGCAGTCGCCTGAAGAGCCGGTGCTCGCATTCGGGGTCGCTGCAGCGCTCGCAGCGCCAGGGCATGCGGCCCCCGTCCAGGGCGTACTGCACGGCCTCGCGGGCGGCCTGCAGGCCCGCCTGCACAGGGGCTTGGCCCAGCGCCAGCAGCGCCTGATCGAGCCCGGTGGCGCCCTGGCCATACACCACCACATAGGTCAGGCCGGCGGCTTGCAGCGCTGCGCGCAGCTGAGCGTCGGCTTCGGCATGGGCCTCGCTCGCTTGGCTGGGCAGACCCAGCAACAGCACCTGAGGTGCCGCCCCGCCAGTGCCGGTGGGCCAGGGCTTGGGGAGTTGCGGGCTGCTGACGATGGGCCAGTCGGGCAAGGCAGACTGCAGGACCTGCGCCATGGCCAAGCGCGGACCGTCCATGACCCCCAGCAGGAGGATGGGGCTTGGCCCGCGGTCGGGCCGGGTCCCGGTCATTTGGCTTTGGGCAGTTGAACGTAGATCTCGTTGGGGCGCACCATGCCCAGCTCCATGCGGGCGCGCTCCTCGACCATGTTCAAACCTTCCTTGAGGTCGTTCACCTCGGCGCTGAGCTGCTCGTTCACCCGTCGCGATCGTTCGTTGCTGGCGGTTTGCTCATCGAGCTGCTGCTGCAGGCCCGACAGGCCTCGCAGGCCGCCTTGGCCAAGCCACAGCTGGCCCTGCAGCACCAGCAGCAGGACCGAGAGCAGGGCAACAGGCAACCAGCGCGAGGACATGGCCGGAGCTTAACGCAGGTTGTAGAAGGCGTCACGACCCGGGTAATGCGCGATCTCGCCCAGGTCCTCTTCGATGCGCAGCAGCTGGTTGTACTTGGCGATGCGGTCGCTGCGGCTCATCGAGCCGGTCTTGATCTGGCCGGCGTTCAGGCCCACGGCGATGTCGGCAATCGTCGAGTCCTCGGTCTCGCCCGAGCGGTGGCTGATGACGGCGGTGTAGCCGGCCCGCTTGGCCATCTCGATGGCGGCAAAGGTTTCGGTCAGCGTGCCGATCTGATTGATCTTGATGAGGATCGAGTTGGCAATGCCCTTGTCGATGCCTTCTTTCAGGATCTTGGTGTTGGTCACGAACAGGTCGTCGCCCACCAACTGAACGCGCTGGCCCAGGCGCTCGGTCAGCAGCTTCCAGCCGTCCCAGTCGCCCTCGTGCATGCCGTCTTCGATGCTGATGATGGGGTATTTGTTGACCCAGGTCTCCAGCATGTCGGTCCACTGCTCGGCCGTGAGCTTGAGGCCCTCACCGTCCAGGTGGTACAGACCGTCCTTGTAGAACTCGCTGGCCGCGCAATCGAGGCCGATGGCGATCTGGGCGCCGGCGGTGTAGCCCGCGGCCTCGATGGCCTGCAGGATCAGCTGCAGCGCGGCCGCATGGCTTTCCACGCTGGGGGCAAAGCCGCCCTCGTCGCCCACGGCGGTGCTCATGCCCTTGTCGTGGATGATTTTCTTGAGCGCGTGGAAGGTCTCGGCGCCCCAGCGCAGGGCCTCACGCAAGCTGGGTGCCCCCACGGGGATGATCATCAGCTCTTGCAGATCGAGGTTGTTGTTGGCGTGCGCGCCACCGTTGATGACGTTCATCATCGGCACCGGCAGCTGGCAGCCGTGCATGCCGCCAAAGTAGCGGTACAGCGGCAGGCCGGCCTCTTCGGCGGCGGCACGGGCCACGGCCATGGAGACAGCCAGCATGGCATTGGCGCCCAGGCGGCTCTTGTTCTCGGTGCCGTCCAGGTCGATCAGGGTCTTGTCCAGAAAGCCCTGCTCAGAAGCGTCCAGGCCCAGCACCGCTTCCGAGATTTCGGTGTTGATGTGCTCGACGGCCTTGAGCACGCCCTTGCCCAGGTAGCGCGACTTGTCGCCGTCGCGCAGTTCGATGGCCTCGCGGCTGCCGGTTGACGCGCCCGAGGGCACGGCCGCGCGGCCCATGACGCCCGACTCGAGCAGAACGTCGCATTCGACGGTGGGATTGCCACGGCTGTCGAGAATCTCGCGGCCGACGATGTCAACGATTGCACTCATGATGACTCACTAGGATGGAAGTTGAAAATCAAAGCCCCTCGACCACGACCATGCGCATGATGGCCGCGCCCGCGCGCGCCTCTCGCGCCTGGCGGTATTCGGGGGAGTCGTAAAAGGTTTGCGCCGCCGCCACGCTTGGGAACTTGAGCACCACCAGGCGGTGGGGTTGCCAGTCGCCCTCGATCACCTGCACCTGGCCACCGCGCACGCAGACCTCGGCGCCATGCACCTGCATGGCGTGCGTGGACCAGCGCTTGTACGCCTCGTACTGCTCGGGGTTGGTGACCTGCACATCGGCGATCAGGTAGCCGCTCATTGGAAATCGTTCTCCAGCAAGGGGTGGCGTTTGACGGCGGCGTCCAGCGCCACCAGGGTCTCGAGCAGGGCCGGCATGTGGCGCAGCGGCACCGCGTTCGGGCCGTCGCTCCAGGCCTCGGCCGGCCGGGGATGGGTTTCCATGAACAGGCCGGCCACGCCCGCGGCCACACCCGCGCGCGCCAGCACCGGCACCATCTCGCGCGCGCCGCCGCTGCTGGTGCCCAGCCCACCGGGCTTTTGCACCGAGTGCGTCACGTCAAACACCACCGGTGCGCCGCTGGCGCGCATCTGCGCCAGGCTGCTCATGTCGGCCACCAGGTTGTTGTAGCCAAAGCTCACACCGCGCTCGCAGGCCAGGAAGCGATCTTCGGACAGGCCGACCTCGCGCGCGGCGGCGCGGGCCTTCTCGATCACATGGACCATGTCCCAGGGCGCCAGGAACTGGCCCTTCTTGATGTTGACCGGCTTGCCCGACTGCGCCACCGCCCGGATGAAGTCGGTCTGGCGGCACAAAAAGGCGGGGGTCTGCAGCACATCGACCACGCTGGCCACCTCGGCGACCTGGTCGGCCTCGTGCACATCGGTGAGCACGGGCAGCCCGGTCTGGCGACGCACCTCGTCGAGGATCTTCAGGCCCGCGTCCATGCCCACGCCGCGCGGGCTGTTGCCCGAGGAGCGGTTGGCCTTGTCAAACGAACCTTTGTAGATGAGGGGGATGCCCAGTGGGGCGCAGGCCTCTTGCAGGCGGGACGCCACCTCGAGGGACATCTCGAGGCCTTCGATCGAGCAGGTGCCGGCAATCAGAAAGAAAGGCCGATCCAGGCCGATCTCGTGTCCGCAGAGCTTCATGGCCGTGGCCTCACGCCGCCTTCAGGCGGTGGCCCGAGGCCTGGTGGTCCATGGCCGCGCGCACAAAGGCGTTGAAGAGCGGGTGGCCGTCCCAGGGTGTGGACTTGAACTCGGGGTGGAACTGCACGCCCACATACCAGGGGTGGACCTCTTGCGGCAACTCGACGATCTCGGTGAGCTGCTCGCGCTGCGTCAGCGCCGAGATCACCAGGCCGGCCTGGCGCAGGGTATCCAGGTAATTCACGTTGGCCTCATAGCGGTGGCGGTGGCGCTCGGTCACCACGCTGCCATAGATGCGGTGCGCCAAGGTGCCAGGCGACACATCCGAGCTTTGCGCGCCCAGGCGCATGGTGCCGCCCAGGTCAGAGCTTTCGCTGCGCTGCTGGATGCTGCCGTCGGCGTCCTTCCATTCGGTGATCAGGGCGATCACCGGATGCTGGGTCTGCGGATCAAACTCGGTGCTGTTGGCATCGCTCAGGCCCGCCACATGGCGCGCGTACTCGATGGTGGCCACCTGCATGCCCAGGCAGATGCCCAGGTAGGGCACGCGGTTCTCGCGGGCATACTGGGCCGTGAGGATCTTGCCCTCCACCCCGCGCTTGCCAAAGCCGCCGGGCACCAGGATGGCGTCAAAGCGCGCCAGCTGGGCCTGCGTCTCGGGGGTGATGGTCTCGGAGTCGATGTGCTCGATGCGCACCCGCACATGGTTGCGAAGGCCGGCGTGCTTGAGCGCTTCGTTGACCGATTTGTAGCTGTCGGTCAGCTCCACATACTTGCCCACCATGGCAATCACCACCTCGCCTTGCGGATGCTCGGTCTCGTGGACCAGCTCGTCCCAGCGCTTGAGGCTGGCCGGGGGCGTGTTCAGGCGCAGCTTGTCGCAGATCAGGCCGTCCAGCCCCTGCTCGTGCAGCACGCGCGGCACCTTGTAGATGGTGTCCACGTCGGGCATGGAGATCACGCCCCAGTTCTGCACATTGGTGAAGAGCGAGATCTTCTCGCGCTCGTCGTCGGGGATCATGCGGTCGGCGCGGCAGAGCAGGGCGTCGGGCTGGATGCCGATCTCGCGCAGCTTTTGCACCGTGTGCTGGGTCGGCTTGGTCTTGAGCTCGCCAGCAGCCGCGATCCAGGGCAGGTAGGTCAGGTGCACAAAGGCCGCGTGGTTGGGGCCCAGGCGCAGGCTGAGCTGGCGCACGGCCTCCAGAAAGGGCAGCGACTCGATATCACCCACCGTGCCGCCGATTTCCACAATGGCCACGTCCACCGCATCGGGTGTGCCAAAGCCGGCGCCGCGCTTGATGAAGTCCTGGATCTCGTTGGTGATGTGCGGGATCACCTGCACCGTCTTGCCCAGGTAATCGCCGCGGCGTTCTTTTTCCAGCACGCTCTTGTAGATCTGCCCGGTGGTGAAGTTGTTGGCCTTCTTCATCCGGGTGTTGATGAAGCGCTCGTAATGGCCCAGGTCGAGGTCGGTTTCGGCCCCGTCGTCGGTGACGAAAACCTCGCCATGCTGGAACGGACTCATCGTGCCGGGGTCGACGTTGATGTAGGGATCGAGCTTGATGAGGGTGACTTTGAGGCCGCGCGATTCGAGAATCGCGGCCAGGGAGGCTGAGGCGATCCCTTTGCCAAGGGACGACACCACACCGCCAGTGACGAAGACAAATTTGGTCATGTCTGCAAGGAAGCGGGCGCTCCCCGGAGGTGGTAATGCGCGATTATAGACGCGCCAGCCCCTGCATCCGGCACCTTCTGAGCCCCGGGCGGAAACGAAATCGGTCGCCAAGGGATTTCAAAGCGCGCGTGCCCGTCCCGTCCTTGGTGGGGGTGGGCGTTGCTCTGATAGCATGCCGGCATGAACCCATTAGCAGGCAAACATCTGGTGCTCGGTCTCTCGGGCGGCATCGCATGCTTCAAGGCGGCCGAGCTGTGCCGTGCGCTGGTCAAGGCGGGTGCCACGGTGCAGGTGGTGATGACCGACGCCGCGGCCCAGTTCATCACCCCGGTGACCATGCAGGCGCTGTCGGGCCGGCCGGTCTACACCTCGCAGTGGGACGCGCGCGAGGGCAACAACATGGCCCACATCAACCTCAGCCGCGAAGCCGATGCCATCGTCGTCGCCCCGGCCAGCGCCGACTTCATGGCCAAGCTCTTGCACGGCGGCGCCGATGAGCTGCTGAGCCTGATGTGCCTGGCCCGCCCCATCGAGCGGGTACCGCTCATTTTGGCGCCGGCCATGAACCGCGAGATGTGGGCCCATCCTGCCACGCAGCGCAACGTGGCCCAGTTGGGGGCCGACGGCGCCCATGTGCTGGGCGTGGGGCAGGGCGAACAGGCCTGCGGCGAGACCGGTGACGGCCGCATGCTGGAAGCCGACGAAATCCTGGAAGAGTTACAGGCCTTCTTCAGCCCCAAGGTCTTGCAGGGTCAGGACGTGCTGGTGACCGCAGGCCCGACTTACGAGGCCATCGACCCGGTGCGCGGCATCACCAACCTCTCGAGCGGCAAGATGGGCTTTGCCATTGCCCGTGCGGCCAGGCGTGCCGGCGCCCGTGTCACCCTGGTGGCCGGTCCGGTGAGCTTGCCCACGCCGCGCGGTGTGCAGCGCATCGATGTTCGTTCGGCGCGCGAGATGCTGGCGGCGGTGCAAGCCCCTGCGGCACATGCCCATGTGTTCATTGCCACCGCCGCTGTGGCCGACTGGCGCCCGGCGCAGTCGGCCGATCAGAAAATCAAGAAAGACGGCTCGGGCCAGACCCCGCAGCTGGGCTTTGTGGAAAACCCCGACATCCTGGCCACCCTGGCCGCCAGCGAGCGCGCGCGCAGCGGTGCGCTGTTCTGCGTGGGCTTTGCGGCCGAAAGCCACGACCTGCTGGCGCATGCCAGCGCCAAGCGCGCGCGCAAGGGCGTGCCCCTGCTGGTGGGCAACATCGGCCCGTCCACCTTTGGCCAGGACGACAACGCCTTGCTGCTGGTGGACGCCGAGGGCGCGCGCGAGTTGCCCCGCGCCTCCAAGGACGCGCTGGCGCACGATCTGATTCACGACATTGCGCGGCGCCTGGCCGCCTGGAAAGCCTGAACCCATGGACTTGGACGTCAAGATTCTCGATGCGCGACTGCAAGGGCAGCTGCCCGAATACGCCACCCCCGGCAGCGCCGGCCTGGACCTGCGCGCCTGCCTGGATGCGCCGCTGACGCTGGCGGCCAACGCCTGGCAGCTGGTGCCCACCGGCCTGGCCATTCATCTGCGCGACCCGGCGTATGCCGCGCTCATCCTGCCGCGCTCGGGCCTGGGCCACAAGCACGGCATTGTGCTGGGCAACCTGGTGGGCCTGATCGACAGCGATTACCAGGGCCAGCTCATGGTCAGCGCCTGGAACCGCAGCGACGTGGCCTTCACCATCGAGCCGATGGAGCGCATTGCCCAGCTGGTGATCGTGCCGGTGATGCAGGCGCGTTGGCGCGTGGTCGAGGACTTTGAGGCGGTGACCGAGCGCGGCGCTGGCGGCTACGGTTCGACCGGCCGCCAGTAAGCCCTCAGTGCAGGGTGTGGTCTCCAGGGTCGCCCAGGCCGTCGGCCTCGACCCGGAAAAAGCCGGTGCCACAGCTGCCGCGTCCCACCTCGGCCTCGGTGGCCTCGCGCACCTGGGCCACCCGCAAATGCAGGCGGATGGCAATGCCCGCCAGCGGGTGGTTGCCGTCCAGCACCACATGCTCGGGATACAGCTGGGCAATGGTGTACAGCCGCTGGCGCGGCGCGTCGGGGTTGCAGCCAGCCGGCAGCGCCGTGCCCTCGATGGTCATGCCTTCCTCGATGCCCGCTGGAAAAGCGCTGCGCGCTTCGAGGAAAATGAGTTGTTCGTCAAAATCGCCAAACGCGTCTTCGGGCTCCAGGTGCAGGTCGAGCCGGTCACCGGCCACATGGCCCTGAAGCGCCCGTTCGATGCTGGGCAGCAGGTCGCGCCCCCCCACCAGGAACTCCACCGGCTCATCGAGCTCATCGAGCAACTCGCCCAGGGTGTCCTTGAGGGTCCAGGTCAGCGCGACCACGCATTGTTCTGTAATTTCCATCCGACAATTGTCGCATCATGCAAACCGATCGTCCCCTGACCCTGCTCGGCGGCCTCACGCCCGCCCAATTCATGTCCCGTTACTGGGAGAAAAAACCCCTGCTGGTGCGCCAGGCCATCCCGGGCTTTGTGCCCTGTGTGGACCGGCGCGAGCTGGTGCAATTGGCCGCACGCGAGGAAGTGGAGTCGCGCTTGATCGTGCAGGACGGGCAGGGCGGCTGGCGCTTGCGCCACGGCCCGCTGGGACGCGCCCAGCTGCCGCCCTTCAAGCAGCCGAACTGGACCTTTCTGGTGCAGGGCGTGGACCTGCACCACGACGGCGTGCACCAGTTGCTGCAACAGTTTCGCTTTGTGCCCGATGCACGCCTTGACGATCTGATGATCAGCTACGCCACCGACGGCGGTGGGGTGGGCCCGCACTTTGACAGCTACGACGTGTTTTTGCTGCAGGCCCATGGGCGCCGCCGCTGGCGCATTGGGCGCCAGAAAGACCTGAGCCTGCAGCCCGACGTGCCACTCAAAATTCTGCAGCAGTTCGAGCCCGAGCAGGAGTTTGTGCTGGAGCCGGGCGACATGCTGTACCTGCCCCCCAACTATGCGCACGACGGGGTGGCCGAGGGCGAGTGCATGACCTGGTCGATCGGCTTTCGCTCGCCGCACCAGTCGGAGCTGGCGCGCGAGATGCTCTCGCGCCTGGCCGACGAGGCCGAGCGACTGCCCGAGCAGATGTACCGCGACCCGCGCCAACCCGCGGTGGCGCAACCGGCGGCCATCCCCGACGCCCTGCGCGAGTTTGCGGTGCGGGCCATGCTGCGCCTGAAGAACGACCCGCAGGCCTTGGACCTGGTGCTGGGCGAGTGGCTCACCGAGCCAAAGCCCAAGGTCTGGTTTGAAGAGGCGCCGCAAGCGGCCATCGGTGCAGCAGGGGTGGTGCTTGATCGGCGCACGCGCATGATGTACGACGCCCGTCACCTGTTCATCAACGGCGAGGGCTTTGAGGTGGCCGGACGGGATGCGCGGCTGTTGCGCCAACTGGCTGATGAGCGGCGACTGAGCGCCCGTGCCTGCGCCCAACTCAGCAGCGCGGCACAAGAGGCCTTGGTGGTTTGGTTGCAGTCGGGCTGGCTGCGTTCGGCCGATGCCGATGACATGCACTGAAAAGATGCGGTCCGTGACAATTCGTCATTTTTATCGGTATAATCCCTGATTGATCCTGCAGGAGCTCGAGTGCCTTCAGGTTCGCGTCAGGAATCTCCTGGCAATTTCCGGAAATTGTTCTACCTCCTTTTAGGGAATACCCAAATGAAAAAGTCTCTCGTTCTGGCCTCGCTGATCGCTGTTGCTGCCCTGGCCGCCTGTGGCAAGAAGCCCGAAGCTGCTGCTCCCGCTGCTGCTCCGGCTCCCGCCGCTGCTCCCGCTGCTGACGCTTCGGCTCCCGCCGCTGCCGCTCCCGCTTCGGAAGCCTCCAAGTAATTGGAACTTGCGCCCGGTCTTTCGGGACTGGGTTGCCAAGCGAAAAAAACGCGCCCTCGGGCGCGTTTTTTTTGGCGTTGAGATGACGGCGTCGCCGCGCTAAGCGGGCCAAGCCGCTGGCCTCAGCGCAGTTGGGGTGCCAAGAGCTTGAGGATCTTGCCCGCGTTGTCGGCATCGGCCGGTTTGCCGTCGGAGGTCTGAACCGTCACCACGCTGCCCGCGCCCTCGCTGGTGACCACCACCCGGTAGCGGTTGAGCTGGGGCGAGGTGTCTTTTTTGCTCGAGAACAAACGCGAGAAGAATCCCCGTTCGGATTCGGCGTCGATCACGTAGCGGACAAAATAAACCCCATTGCTGCGGTCCCGGTCCTCGACGGTGAAACCGGTGCGGTCCAGGGCCACGCCCACGCGGCGCCAGGTGCGCTCCAGATCGGTCGGCACCAGCAAGGCCTGCTGGCCATTCCAGTTGGTCGGTGTCAGCGCAGCCGTGGCGGCAGTGCTTTCGGCCTTGAGTGCATCGGCTTGGGCCTTGGCCTGATCGCTGCCGCCGCCCAGGTAAACCATCATGCGGCGCAGGAATTCGATCTCGAGCTCGGGGTCATTGGGCCTGGGCACCCAAATGGTGCGGACCTTTTGCGCATCGACATAGTCTTCCTTCATGCCCCGGTGAACGATGTAGATCTCAACGCCGTTGGCCGTGCGTTCGATGCGGGTGCGGAATTTGTCGCGCTCGCCACTCGAATAAAGATTTTCGAAGACCTTGCCCAAGGTGCGACGCACCGCATCTTGCGGAATCTTGGCACGGTTTTCTGCCCAGATCGTTTCCATGATGCCCAATTCGGCCTGTTCCATCTCCAGCGTCAGCCCGTTTTCGGGCCAGAACTCCTTGAGGGCAAGCCAGACCTTGTCGGCGGGGCGGTTGACCACCAGCCAGCGGCTGTTGCCGTTTCGCTCCAGCCGCACATCGCCCACTTGGTTGACGGCCGTGGCCGAGTCGCTCGCCTTGCCGCTCGCAGCCAGCGCGCTGGCGCTGGCCCCTTCATTGGCATAGCGCGAGTCCCGCCGCAATTGCGTGAGGTCGGGCGGGATCTCCAGATTTTGCGCACGGTTGGCCGTTTTGTAGTCGATCTTGCTCTCTTCGAGTACCGAGCAGCCCGACAGGCCCAGCAGCAAGAGCAGGCTGGCCAGGGCCAGCGGGGTCAGGGATTGGCGCATGGGGCGAGGCAATTGGGACATCAGATCAGACCAGCTTGTGACATGGCCGCTTCAAGCCCCGGCTGGCAGTTCGCCGACAACTCGGTGAGCGGCAGGCGCAGGGCTGGGCCACACAGGCCCATGCGGGCCGCGGCCCACTTCACGGGGATGGGGTTGGCTTCAACAAACAGTTGCTTGTGAACGGGCAACAGCTTGAACTGGATGCGCATGGCTTCGGCCACATCACCGCGCAGCGCGGCCATGCAAAGCTCGTGCATCAGGCGCGGGGCAATGTTGGCGGTGACGCTGATGTTGCCCGCGCCCCCGCACAGCATCAGGGCCACGGCGGTGCCGTCGTCGCCAGAAAACACGCCAAAACCTTTGGGTGCTTCGCGGATGAGCCACTGGGCGCGCTCGATGTTGGCGGTCGCTTCCTTGATGCCGACAATGCCCGGCACCTGGGCCAGGCGCAGCACCGTGTCGTGCAGCATATCGGCCACCGTGCGCCCCGGCACGTTGTACAAGATCATGGGCAGCTCGGGCGTGGCCTCGGCAATGGCGCGGAAGTGTCGGTACAGGCCCTCTTGCGTGGGCTTGTTGTAGTAGGGCACCACCTGCAACTGGGCGTCGGCGCCCACGCCTTGGGCGTAGCGCGCCAGCTCGATGGCTTCGGCGGTGGAGTTGCCGCCGCAACCGGCGATGATGGGGATGCGGCGCGCGGCTTGCTCGACCGACACACGGATGATCTCGGCGTGCTCCTGCACATTCACCGTGGGCGACTCGCCCGAGGTGCCCACCACCACGATGGCGTCGGTGCCTTCGGCCACATGCCAGTCGATCAGTTTTCGCAGGCCCGCATAGTCCACATCGCCGTTGTCGAGCATGGGGGTGATCAAAGCGGGAATGCTGCCGCGAATCGGTGTTGGAGTGGCCATCTTGTCAAAAAAATGAGGGCGAAAGTCACATTCTAGCGAGTCGCGATCCGGCCGGGCGACAAAACCGTGCGGGGCCCAGCTTTTGCGCGCTCAGGGCGGTGTCGAACCCGCTGGCGCTGGCCAGCGTGCCCCGGCCACCAGTGGCCAAGGGCCTGGGGCTTGGGCCGTGTCCTCGCGGCAGGCCACGATGCGCTGAACCACCTTGGGCGGGTCCTGGCACAGGCCTTCCTCGTAGGCCAGCACGCGCAGACCCTGGCAGACCTGCAACAACTCGCCGGGCTGCAGCAGGAATTCGGCGCGCGAAGGTCGGCCAATGCGGGCATGCCCTTGTGAAAAGGTTTCGTAGATCAACCAGCCACCGGGCCGCAAAGCACCCAGCAGGGCTGGCCACAGCGGACGCCAGAGGTAGTGGGTCACGAGCACCGCGTCAAACTGGCGACCGGGCATTGGCCAGGGCGCGCCCTCCAGATCGGCCTGCAGCACCGGCCCCCAGGCCGCAGCTTGCGCCAGCGAGGCCGCGTCGCGGTCCACGCCCAGCGGGCGATGGCCCAACTCGGCCAGGCGGCGCATGTGGCGGCCGCTGCCACAGGCCACATCCAGCACCTCGCTGCCCGGTGCCAGCAGGTGCGCAAAGCGCTCCAGCCAGGGCGATGCCGCAGCGGGCGCGGCGTGAATGGGCGGCAGGGTGGGCGGGCAGGCAGCGGTCACAGCAAGGTTCAGAAGCAGGCCCAGACGGCGTCGGCCATCATGACCATGAAGTCGGGGCGCAGGTACAGGGACAGCGTCAGGCCCAGCACGGCGGCCAATGCCAACACCATCAAGGCGCGGCGAAGGGACTGGCGTGGGGCGGGCGCGGACATGGCGGCTCAGGCGTGTGCAGGGCGGCGCTCGATGGGTTGCTCGCGCACCGGCAGATTGGCCAGGGCCGCAAACACCCCCAGGGCGATCGAGATGAGCCAGACCACATCGTAGCTGCCGGTGCGGTCGTACAGCACCCCGCCGAGCCACACGCCCATGAACGAGCCCACCTGGTGGCTCAAGAAGACAAAGCCGCTGAGCATGGACAGGTGCGCCACGCCAAAGATGTGCGCGACCGAGGCGGTGGTGGGGGGCACGGTGGACAGCCACAGCACGCCCATCACGGCGGCAAACACATACACGCTGGCGGGCGAGAGCGGCACCAGCAAGAAGAGGCTGATGGCCACCGCGCGGCCAAAATAAATGAAGGCCAGGATGTGCTTTTTGGCAAAGCGCTGGCCCAGCGCCCCCGCCCCATAGGTGCCCACAATATTGGCCAGGCCAATCAGGGCCAGCGCCATGCTGGCCACCTGCGGCGAGAGCCCGTTGTCCTTCAGGTAGCTCGGCAGGTGCACGCCAATGAAGACGACCTGGAAGCCGCACACAAAATAGCCGGCCATCAGCCATTGGAAGCTGCGGTAGCCCAAGGCCTCGCGCACGGCTTGCCAGATGGTTTGCTCGCGCGCGACCTGGCCGCCCGCCAGGGCCGGCTCGCGCAGGCCAAGCGCCAGGGGAATCATCAGCAGCGCGGCCGCGGCCAGGATGAGCAAGGCGTCTTGCCAGCCGTTCATGGCAATCAACATGCCCTCGACCGGCACCATCAGGAACTGGCCAAACGAGCCGGCCGCCCCGCCCACCCCCAGGGCCCAGGAGCGGCGCTCGGCGCTGACATTGCGACCGATCACCCCATAAATCACGGCATAGGTGGTGCCCGACTGCGCCAACCCGATCAGCACCCCGGTGAAGATCACAAAAACGGTGGTGTTGGGGGCAAAGGCCATGCCGACCAGTCCGCCCGCATAGGCCAGGGCCCCCACCGTCATCACCCGGAAGGCACCAAAGCGGTCGGCAACCATGCCGGCAAAAATACCAAAAAAGCCCCAGGACAGGTTTTGCACCGCCATGGCCAGGGCAAAGTCCTCACGGCCCCAGTCACGGGCCTGGGTGATCGGTTGCAGCCACAGGCCAAAGCCGTGGCGGATGCCCATCGAGAGGGTCAGGATCAGCGCGCCACAGAGCAGCACCTGGCGCAGGGAAATCGTGCGGTTCATGGGGCTGACTTTAAATCAATCGACCTCAGATCGCTGTCACCCAGGCCCGAGCGGGGTGGTGGGATCCCGGCGGCCTGTAAATTCATACAGACCCAGGCGGCGTTTCCCACTACAATGCCCGGCCATGGCGACCTCCAACCCCAGCAGTTACTCAGAAGGCTCGATTCGCGTGCTCAAGGGTCTTGAACCCGTCAAGCAGCGACCGGGCATGTACACCCGCACCGACAACCCCTTGCACATCGTGCAGGAAGTGCTCGACAACGCCGCCGACGAGGCGCTGGCGGGCCACGGCAAGAAAATCAAGGTCACCCTGCACGCCGACGGCTCGGTGAGCATCGAGGACGACGGTCGCGGCATCCCCTTTGGTCTGCACCCCGAAGAAAACGCCCCGGTGATCGAGCTGGTGTTCACCCGCCTGCACGCTGGCGGCAAGTTCGACAAAGGGCAGGGCGGCGCCTACAGCTTCTCGGGCGGCCTGCACGGCGTGGGCGTGAGCGTGACCAATGCCCTGTCCCTGCGCCTGCACGTGAGCAGCCACCGCGAGGGGCAGCTGGCACAGATCGTGTTCCAGGGGGGCGACGTGACCGAGCCCTTGCAAACCCGCGCCCTGCAAGCTGGCGAGCGCCGCCAGGGCACCACGGTGCGCGTCTGGCCCGACCCTCGTTACTTTGACAGCCCGCAGCTGCCGCTGCAGGAGCTGGTGCACCTGCTGCGCAGCAAGGCCGTGCTGATGCCCGGCGTGAGCGTGAGCCTGGTCAACGAGAAAACCCGCGACACCCAGACCTGGCAATACAAGGGCGGCTTGGGCGACTACCTGGGCCAGAGCCTGAACGCCGACCCGGTGATCCCGCTGTTTGCCGGCGAGGGCTATGCCGACCGCCACCACGACAGCTTTGCCGAGGGCGAGGGCGCGGCCTGGGCCGTTGCCTTCACCGAAGAGGGCGCGCCCATCCGCGAGAGCTATGTCAACCTGATCCCCACCAGCGCGGGCGGCACGCACGACAGCGGCCTGCGCGACGGGCTGTTTACCGCCGTCAAAAGCTTTATCGACCTGCATGCCCTGCTGCCCAAGGGTGTCAAGCTCATGCCCGAGGATGTGTTCGCCCGCGCCAGCTATGTGCTGTCGGCCAAGGTGCTCGATCCGCAGTTCCAGGGCCAGGTCAAGGAGCGCCTGAATTCGCGCGATGCGGTGCGCCTGGTCTCGAGCTTTGTGCGCCCCGCGCTCGAGCTCTGGCTCAACGAGCATGTGGAGTTTGGCAAAAAGCTGGCCGAGTTGGCCATCAAGGCCGCGCAGACGCGCCAGCGCGCCGGCCAGAAGGTCGAAAAGCGCAAGAGCTCGGGCGTGGCCGTGCTGCCGGGCAAGCTGACCGACTGCGAAAGCCGCGACCTCTTGCACAACGAACTCTTTCTGGTCGAGGGCGACAGCGCCGGCGGCAGCGCCAAGATGGGGCGCAACAAAGAGTGCCAGGCCATCCTGCCGCTGCGCGGCAAGGTGCTCAACACCTGGGAGGTCGAGCGCGACCGCCTGTTTGCCAACACCGAAATCCACGACATCTCGGTCGCCATTGGCGTGGACCCGCACGGTCCGCTCGACACCCCCGACCTGAGCGGCCTGCGCTATGGCAAGGTCTGCATCCTCTCGGACGCCGATGTGGACGGCTCGCACATCCAGGTGCTGCTGCTCACGCTGTTCTTCCGCCACTTCCCCAAGCTGATCGAGGCCGGCCATGTGCACGTGGCCCGCCCGCCGCTGTTCCGGGTGGACGTGCCCGCACGCGGCAAGAAGCCGGCCACCAAGATGTACGCCCTCGATGAGGGCGAGCTCACCGCCATCCTTGACAAATGCGCCAAGGACGGCGTCCCGCGCGAGAAGTGCCAGATCAGCCGCTTCAAGGGCCTGGGCGAGATGAACGCCGAACAACTGTGGGAAACCACCCTCAACCCCGACACCCGCCGCCTGCTGCCGGTCCACCTGGGCCCGCTGGACCAGTCGGCCACCGAGCAGCTCATGACGCAGCTCATGGGCAAGGGCGAAGCCGCTGCGCGCCGCGAGCTGATGGAGCGGCACGGCGACAGCGTGGACCTGGACATCTGACACGATGAGCAACGACCTGTTTGACCTTGCGCCGCCCGACAGTGGCAGCGCCCCCGACGGCGATCACCTGGGCGCTTACGCCCAGCGCGCCTACCTCGAATACGCCCTCTCGGTCGTCAAGGGCCGCGCCCTGCCAGACGTGGCCGACGGACAAAAGCCCGTGCAGCGGCGCATCCTGTACGCCATGGAGCGCATGGGCCTGGGCTACAGCGGTGCCAACCGCAACACCCCGGCCAAGCCGGTCAAGAGCGCGCGCGTGGTGGGCGATGTGCTGGGCCGCTTTCACCCGCACGGCGACCAGGCCGCCTATGACGCGCTGGTGCGCATGGCGCAGGACTTTTCGCAGCGCTACCCGCTCATCGACGGGCAGGGCAATTTCGGCAGCCGCGACGGCGACGGCGCGGCCGCGATGCGCTACACCGAGGCGCGTCTCTCGCGCATCACCGGCCTGCTGCTCGACGAGATCGACATGGGCACGGTTGACTTTGTGCCCAACTACGACGGCTCCACCGAGGAGCCGGCGCAGTTGCCCGCGCGCCTGCCCTTTACCCTGCTCAACGGCGCCTCGGGCATTGCGGTGGGCATGGCCACCGAAATCCCAAGCCACAACCTGCGCGAGGTGGCCAACGCCTGCGTGGCCCTGATCAAGGACGAGCGCCTGAGCGACGAGGCCCTGTTTGACATCCTGCCCGGCCCCGACTATTGCGGCGGCGGTCAGATCATCAGCCCGGCCGCCGACATCCACGAGGCCTATCGCACGGGGCGGGGCAGCCTCAAGGTGCGCTCGCGCTGGAAGATCGAGGACCTGGCGCGCGGCCAGTGGCAGCTGGTGGTGCACGAGCTGCCGCCCGGCGTGTCGGCGCAGAAGGTGCTGGAGGAAATCGAGGAGCTGACCAACCCCAAGGTCAAGGCCGGTAAAAAAACGCTCACGCAGGAGCAGCAGCAGCTCAAGGCCAGCCTGCTGTCGGTGCTCGACGGCGTGCGCGACGAGTCGAGCAAGGAATCGGCGGTGCGCCTGGTCTTTGAGCCCAAGACCAGCCGCATCGAGCAGCAAGAGCTCATCACCAGCCTGCTGGCGCACACCAGCCTCGAGACCTCGGCCCCGATCAACCTGACCCTGGTGGGTCTGGACGGCAAGCCGGTGCAGAAAGCGCTGCGCCAGATGCTGCAAGAGTGGATTGCGTTTCGCCAGCAGACCATCACGCGGCGCAGCGAGCACCGCCTGGGCAAGGTGCTCGACCGCATCCACATCCTCGAAGGCCGGCAGCTGGTGCTGCTCAACATCGACGAGGTGATCCACATCATCCGCAACGCCGACGAGCCCAAGCCCGCCCTGATGGCGCGCTTTGCGCTGTCGGACCGCCAGGCCGAGGACATCCTCGAAATCCGCTTGCGCCAGCTGGCGCGCCTGGAGGCGATCAAGATCGAGCAAGAACTCTCGGAGCTGCGCAGCGAGCAGTCGCGCCTGGAGGACATTCTGGGCAGCCCGGCCGCCTTGCGCCGCCTCATGATCAAGGAGATCGAGGCCGACACCAAGACCTTTGGCGACGAGCGCCGCACCCTGATCCAGGCCGAGAAAAAAGCCGTGGCCGAGGTCCGCATCGTGGACGAGCCGGTCACCGTGGTGGTCAGCCAGAAGGGGTGGGTGCGCGCACGCACCGGCCACGGTCACGACCCGGCCAGCTTTGCCTTCAAGGCCGGCGACGGCCTGTACGGCACCTTCGAGTGCCGCACCGTCGACCCCTTGATCGTCTTTGGCAGCAACGGCCGTCTGTACAGCGTGGCGGTGTCGGCGCTGCCTGGCGCGCGTGGCGATGGCCAGCCCATCACCACCCTGATCGAACTGGAGTCGGGCACCCAGCCCGCGCATTTCTTTGCCGGTTCGGCGCAGGCCCAGCTCCTGCTGGCCGGCAGCGGGGGCTACGGCTTCCTGGCCTCGCTCGAGTCCATGATCTCGCGCAACAAGAGCGGCAAGGCCTTTGTGAGCCTCTCCGAGGGCGAGAGCCTCTGCGCCCCCTCGCTGGTGAGCGCGGGCCCCGGCACCCCGGCGGCCACCCATGTGTGCTGCGCCAGCAGCGGCGGGCGCATCCTGACCTTCGAGCTCTCGGAGCTCAAGCAGATGGACAAGGGGGGGCGCGGCCTGATGCTGCTCGACCTGGAGCCCAAGGACAGCCTGGCGGGTGCTGCGGCCTACACCCGCAGCGTCACCATCGAGGGCCTTGGGCGTGGGGGCAAACCACGCGAGGAAACCCTCGAGATCCGCAGCCTCAACAATGCCCGCGCCGCCCGTGGCCGCAAGGGCAAGGCCGCCGATCTGGGCTTCAAGCCCCAGCGCCTGCAGGGCCGCTGACCAGCGCTGCGGCGCTTGGGCGCCGCGCTCAGGCGAGTTCGGCGATCAGCTCGATCTCGACACAGGCGCCCATGGGCAGCTGCGCCACGCCAAAGGCGCTGCGCGCATGCGCGCCCACCTCGGGGCCAAAGACCTCGGCCAGCAACTCGCTGCAGCCGTTGGTCACCAGGTGGTGCTCGGTGAAATCGGGGGCGCTGTTGACCAGGCTCATGACCTTGACGATGCGGCGCACCTGGTTCAGGTCGCCCACCGCTGCGGCCAGGGTGCCCATCAGGTCGATGGCCACCGCACGGGCGGCCAGCTTGCCCTCGGCCGTGGCCATGGTGCGACCGAGCTGGCCGGTCCAGACCTGGCCGTCGCGCTTGGCAATGTGGCCCGACAGAAACACCAGCGAGCCGGTGCGCACAAACGGCACATAGGCCGCGGCCGGGGTCGCCACAGGGGGCAGGGTGATGTTCAGGGCACGCAGCCGCTCTTCAATTTGCATACGATCCTCATGGGGTGTGGGGCACAAGGCCGCTAATGTAGCGGATGCGCCCCCCAAGCCACCATGAGGGCGCCCAAAGGCAAGGCCTCAAGCCGCGCTCAGCCGGTCGCAGCGCACCCGCTCCCAGGCGTCCTCGACCCAGTCGCACAGGATCGCCCGGGTCTCGCGCGGATCGATGATGTCCAGAATCCCAAACTTCTCGGCGGTGCGAAACGGCGAGGTCATGTTCAGGTAGAACGCCTCGAGTTCTTCGCGCTTGGCCTTGGGGTCGGGCGCGTTCTCGATATCGCTCTTGTGCGCGGCCATCACCCCACCCTCGATCGGGATCGAGCCCCAGCGGGCCGAGGGCCAGGCATAGCGGTGGTTGAGCGCTTCGCCGTACTTGGGCGCGTGCATGCCGCCGGCCATGCCAAAGCAGCGCCGCAAGATGATCGAGATCCAGGGCGACGCGCACTCGTGCACCGCCTGCCCCACACGGGTGGCGCCCAGCAGCGTGCCGGCCAGTTCGGCCTCCAGGCCGGTGGCGTTGCCGGGCTGATCCACCAGGTTCACCACCGGCAGGCCAAACTGGCTGCACAGTCGCACATGGCGCTCCATCTTCCAGGCCGCTTGCGTGGTCATGGCCCCGCCCTGTACCTTGGGGTCGTTGGTGATCACGCCCACCGGGTGACCATTGAGCCGTGCCAGCGCGGTCACCACCGAGCCGCCCTGATGACGCCCGATCTCGAACACCGAGTCGCGGTCGAACACGCTCGCCAGGATGCGGCGTGGATCGAAGATCTTGCGCCGGTCGTGCGGGATCGCGTCCTTGAGCCAGTCGTCGGCGCGCATGGGGTCGTCGTCGCAGGGCAGCACCGGGGCCAGGTGGTGCACGCTGCGCGGCAGGTAGGACAGGAAGCGGCGCACCTGGGCCAGCGCGTCGGCCTCGTCCTCGGCCTCGTTGTGCACCACCGCGCTGCGCCGGTGCACGCCATGGCCGCCCAGCTCGTCCTTGTCGATGTCCTGCCCATAGGCCTGGCGCACCACATGCGGGCCGGCGGCCATCACCTGGGCCTGGCCGCGCACCATCACCGAGAAGTGCGAGGACACCACCTTGATGGCGCCCAGCCCGGCGCAAGCGCCCAGGGCCACCCCCACCACCGGCACCGTCTTGAGCAGGTCATTGGCCGGCCAGGTGCTGTAGCCCGGGATCTTGGTGCCACCGATTTCCATCAACAACTTGACGCTGCCGCCGGCCGAGTCCACCAGGCGCACCAGGGGCATGCGCAGCTGCAGCGCCAGGCGCTCGATGTAAATCCATTTGTCGGCCACCGAGGCCTCCGAAGAGCCCGCGCGGATGCTGAAATCGTCGGCATGCAGGGCCACCTTGCGGCCGTCCAGCCGCCCGGTGCCGATCACGCTGTTGGTGGGATCCAGGCGCGCAAAGCGCCCCTGCGCGTCGTGGTGGCCCTTGCCGGCGGTGCGGCCCATCTCGAGGAACGAGCCCTCGTCAAACAGCTGCGCAATGCGCTCGCGCACATTGAGCCGGCCTTGCGCGCGCAGCTTGGCCAGCGCGGCCTCGCCGCCCATGGCCGCGCCCTGTGCGCGCCGTGCCTGCAGCTCCTGCAGCTCCTCGGCCCAGGCCCCCTCGGGCGCAAAGGCGCGGTCGTGGCGCACGTGCATCACTTGCCCAGCCCCATGTCCTGCACCAGCGCATTGATGGCCGCTTGCTCGCTGACCATGTATTGCATGGACTCGGCCGCGTTGCGGAACACCGGCCGGCCGCCATTGCGCTCAACCAGAGCCTGCCAGGCCGGCTGCTGCGAGACCTTGCGCAGGGCGTCTTCCCAGAAGGCGATTTGCGCCGGGGTGGAATTGGGGCCCAGCAGAATGCCGTTGTAGCTCACAAAATCGGCCGCCACCCCCTGCTCGCGCCAGGTGGGCACCTGCGCCAGCGGGCCGGTGCCGCGGGTGGGCGAGGCGCTGGCCAGCACCCGCACCTTGCCGGCGGCCACCTGCGGCATGATCACCGGCGCGGTGGCCGAGATCACGTCGATGTGCCCGCCCAGCAGGGCCGACATGGTCTCGCTCGAGGCCTTGAAGGGCGCCACCGTCAGCTGGCGGATGTTCACGCCCGCGGCCTTGAGCGGCTTGGCAATCGAGAAGTGGGTGCCCGAGCCCAGCGAGGGGGCCACGCCGATTTTTTGCGACGCAGGGTCCTTCAGCAGCGCCTGCACCAGGTCCTGCGCGTTGCGGATGGGCGAGTCGGCGCGCACCGCCACCAGCTGCGTCTCCTCGACCATCATGGCCACCGGCGGGTACTCGCGCAGATCGGCCTTGAGCATGCCTGCGCCAATGGCCACCAGGGTGCTGGTGTGGAAGGTGCCCAGGCCCAGACCGGTGCCGGCGGTTTTCTGCAGCGCCTGCAGCGAGATGATGCCCGCGCCCCCCGGCTTGTAGTCGATGATCATGGTCTGGCCATTGAGCAGGTTCAGCTGCTGCAGCTGCTCCTGCACGCCGCGCGCGTAAATGTCGACCGAGCCGCCCGGGGCCACGCCCAGGATGTAGCTGATGCGCTCGGTGGGTTTGAAGGCTGCTTGCGCCCAGCTGTTGCCGCTGGCCAGCAGGCCGGCGGTGGCCAAGCTGGCCAGGCCAGCACTCAGGCAATGACGACGGGTGATGCTCATGGTGTGCTCCTCAAAGAAAACGGAAAGACCGCGTGCGCACGCGGCGGGGTTGCTCATTTGCCCATGCCGGCGATCAGCCGGGCCATGACGGTGCCCAACACCGCATCGGTGTCGGCGCCCAGCGCCGGGCCGGTGTGGCGGATCTGACCGGGGGTGGCCGACAGACGCGGCACCACCCCCACCTGCGTGGTGTGGCCCAGCTGTGGGTGGGGCACCTGCTGCAGCATCTCGCGCGCGGCAAAGTGCGGGTCCTGGTAGATGTCGGCAATCGTGTAGACGCGCGAGCTGGGCACCTCGGCCGCCAGCAGCATGGCTTCCAGCTCGGTGCCCTCAAAGCCGCTGGACCAGGCCGAGATCTGCGCGTCCAGGGCGCGGGCATGCGCGGGCTCGCCGCGCGCACGGATGCTGGCAAAGCGCTCGTCCTGCATCAGGTCCTCGCGGCCCATCAGGCGGATCAGGCGCTCGAAGGTGGGGTTGCTGTTGGCCGCAATCAGCACATAGCCGCCATCGCGCGTGGGATACAGGCTGTTGGGGGCCATGCGCGGCAGGTTGGGGCCCTCCCGCTTGGGCACGGTGCCCAACTTGTCGTAAGCCGGCACGATGGGCTCCATCTGCGTGAAGGCCGTTTCGTACAGCGCCACGTCCACCACCTGGCCGCGCCCGCTGTGCTCGCGCTCACGCAAGGCGGCCAGCGCGCCAAAGGCGGCGTACACCGACGAGAGGTAATCGGTGGTGGCCAGCGCCACCCGCGCCGGTGGCCGGTCGGGGTCGCCGGTCATGTGGCGCACCCCGCCCACGGCCTCGCAGATCGCGCCATAACCGGGTCGCGCCGCATAGGGCCCGTCCTGGCCGAAGCCGCTGATGCGCACCATCACCAGCCCTGGGTTGGTGGCGCTCAGCGCCTCGTAGCCCAGGCCCAGGCGCTCCATCACGCCAGGGCGGTTGTTCTCGACCAGCACATCGGCGGTGCTGATCAGGGTGCGTGCGGCCTGCAGGTCGTCGGGTTTTTTCAGGTCCAGCACCACCGAGCGCTTGTTGCGCAGCAGCGAGGCGGCATACAGCGAGACCTCTCCCACGTGCTGGCCCATCTGGCGCACCGGGTCGCCCTCGGGCGGCTCGATCTTGATGACTTCGGCGCCAAAGTCGCCCAGCAGGCGGGTGCAGGCGGGGCCGGCAATGGTCGAGCAGATCTCGATCACGCGCAGGCCGGCCAAGGGGCCGCTGGGGCTGCGCGAGGCTTTGGGGGGGGCGCTCATGCGGGGTCCTTCTCGGCGGGCAGCAGGCGCACCGCTTCGCGGGCCGACTCGTCCATGCGCTGCTGCGTCAAGGCCACCAGGCCATCCACATCGCCAGCCTCCAGGGCCGCCAGCGCCTCTTGCCAAAGCTGCGCCGAGCGTTGGCGCCGCGCCAAGCTCGCCAAGCCCAGCTTGCTGTAGCGCAGGGTCTGCAGCGAGATCGAGGTCATCATGCGCTGCAGGCGCGCGTTGCCCGTCAGCCGGGCCATCAGGATCAAGAGGCGGTAGGTGGTCTCGGCGTATTCGCCCTGGTCGTCGTCGGCCTGGGCCAGCACCTGCAGGCGTTCGGTGCCGGCGCGCATGAGCGGCGCCAGCTGTGGGTGCGGGCCGCGCATGAGCTTGCGAATGGCCATCTCGAGCAAGCCGGCGCGGATCTCGAGCAGCTCGTGCAGCTCGCGCGCCTGCAGACGCGTCACCACCGCGCCACGCCGCGCCAGCAGCGTCACCAGGCCCTCGCGCTCCAGAATGCGCAAGGCCTCGCGGATGGGGCCTCGGCTGACCTGGAACTCGTCGGCCAGCTCCTGCTCGCCGATCCGCTCGCCTGGGCGCCAAAGCCCCGAGAGGATGCGCTCGCCCACACGGGCGGCAATCTGCTCGGGCACGGTCAAGGTGGGCACGTCCTGGTCGGCAAACAAGCGGAACGCGACCGCGCTTTCCCAGTCCTGCAAGGACACGGTGGGCAGGTCAACAGCACTCATGGGGCACTCCTTCGCTCAGTCAAGGGTCGCCAGCCACTGGCCCTCGGCCACCGGGTCGCCTTCGGCCACGCGCAGCTCGCGCAGCGTGCCGCCGCGTTCGCAGCAGACCGGGATTTCCATCTTCATCGACTCGACGATGAAGACCTCATCGCCCGCCGCCAGCACCTGGCCGGGCTGGGCCACACATTTCCACACGGTGCCGGAGACCTCCGACAAAAGCTTGAACATGCCACTTCCTTTCATCAACATTCAGATTGTTAACAATCTGAATGACGGGGGACAGCGGGGAAACCCTTGCGCAGTGGGCGGCCCAGGGCGGGCGCTGTGGTCCAGGCGGGTCTTGGCGCGGGGGATGGGGGCATGCAGGCCCTCAATTTGGGCCGCGATGGCATGTGCCGCCAATTTTGGGGCCGACATGGCATAAAATTTCCCGACCGTTTGGTCGGAATATGCACAATAGATCATGCTGCTCCGGCCCGCCATCTTTCCAATATTCCATGAGGCAGACCACATGACCCCGATTCTTCAAAGCTATATCGCTGGCCGCTGGGTGGGCCGCGAGGGCGCGCAAACCCTGCGCAGCGCCGTCAACGGCGCCGCCGTGGCGCAGACCCATGCCGAGTCGCTCGACTTTGCCGAGGCGCTGGACCATGCGCGCCGCGTGGGCCTGCCCCAGCTGCTCAAGCTCGACTTCCAGCAGCGCGCAGCCATTCTGAAGGCGCTGGCCAAGTACCTGATCGAGCACAAGGAACAGCTCTACGCCATCTCGGCGCACACCGGTGCCACCCGCGCCGACAGCTGGGTCGACATCGAGGGCGGCACCGGCACCTTGTTTGCCTACGCCAGCATGGCCTCGGGCGAGCTGCCCAGCGGCAACCTGATTCACGAGGGCCCGGCCTTTCCCCTGGGCAAGACGGGTGTCTTTGGCGGCACGCACATCCTGGTGCCGCGCCATGGTGTGGCCGTGCACATCAACGCCTTCAACTTCCCCATCTGGGGCCTGCTCGAAAAATTTGCCCCCAGCTTCCTGGCGGGCATGCCCTGCATTGGCAAGCCCGCCACGGCCACCAGCTACCTGACCGAGGCCATGATGCGCCTGGTGGCGCAGTCGGGCCTGTTGCCCGAGGGCAGCCTGCAGCTGGTGATCGGCTCGACCGGCGACCTGCTCGATCGCCTGACCGGCTCGGACGTGGTGACCTTTACCGGCTCGGCCGATACCGCCGCCAAGCTGCGCGTGCACCCGAACGTGGTGCGCCAGAGCATCCCCTTCAACGCCGAGGCCGATTCGCTCAACTGCGCCATCCTGGCGCCCGAGGTCACGCCCGACGACGAGGAATTCGATCTGTTCGTCAAGGAAGTGGCGCGCGAGATGACCGTCAAGGCGGGCCAGAAGTGCACCGCCATCCGCCGCGCCATCGTGCCGCGTCAGCACCTGGACGCGGTGGCCGAGCGCCTGCGCGCGCGCCTGTCCAAGGTGGTGGTGGGCGATCCGTCGGTCGAGGGCGTGCGCATGGGCGCACTGGCATCGCATGCGCAACAGGCCGACGTGGCCGAGCGCGTGGCGCTGCTGCGCCAGCAGGCCGAGCTGGTGGTGGGAGGGGACGCGGCCTTTGCCCCGGTGGGCGAGGGCACGGCCAACGGCGCCTTCTTCCAGCCGACCCTGCTGCTGTGCCAGCGCCCCATGGACACCGACGTGGTGCACGACGTCGAGGCCTTTGGCCCCGTGAGCACCCTCATGCCCTACGACGACCTGGACCAGGCCATGGCCCTGGCCGCCCGCGGCATGGGTTCGCTGGTGGGCACCCTGGTCACGCGCGAGCCGCAGGTGGCGGCCAAGGTGATCCCGGTGGTGGCCGCCCTGCATGGCCGCCTGCACATCCTGGACCGCGAAAGCGCACCCGAATCGACCGGCCACGGCTCGCCCTTGCCCCCGCTCAAGCACGGCGGTCCTGGCCGCGCGGGTGGTGGCGAAGAGCTGGGCGGCATCCGCGCCGTCAAGCACCTGCTGCAGCGCTGCGCGGTGCAGGGCAGCCCCAACATGCTGTCGGCGGTGACCGGCGAATACGTGCGCGGCGCGCGCCGCCTGGACACGGGCGTGCACCCCTTCCGCCGCCACTTCGAGGACCTGCAGATTGGCGAGTCGCTGCGCACGCATCGCCGCACCGTCACCGAGGCCGACATCGTCGCCTTTGGCGGCATCTCGGGCGATTATTTCTACATGCACTTTGACGAGATCGCGGCGCGCGAGTCGGCCTTTGGTCAGCGCATCGCGCACGGCTACTTTGTGCTGTCGGCCGCTGCGGGCCTGTTTGTCTCGCCCGCCCCTGGGCCGGTGCTGGCCAACTATGGCCTGGAGACGCTGCGCTTTGTCAAACCGGTGGCCATTGGCGACACCATCGAGGCGGTGCTGACCGCCAAGCGCAAGATTGACCGCAACAAGAAAGACGCCAAGGGCCAGGGCCAGGGCGTGGTGGCCTGGGACGTCGAGGTGCTCAACCAGAACGCCGAAGTGGTCGCCAGCTACGAAATCCTGACCCTGGTCGCCAAGCGCGGCTGAGCCCAAAGGTCCCCCATGACGGCCAATCCCAGCATGTGGGCCGCCCGCCTGATCGGCCACGGCGGCAACGAGGTGGTGCAGGTGGCCGAGGTCGCGCGGCCCGAGCCGGGTCCCGGCCAGGCACTGGTGCGCCTGCATGCGGCCACGCTCAACCGCGTGGATCTGTACATGCGCAACAGCGGCGCGGGCATCACGCACCAGCTGCCGCAGACCATGGGCCTGGATGGGGCAGGGGTGCTGGTGGCCCCGGCTGGGGGCTTGCCGGCGGGGCAGCCGGTGCTGGTCTACCCCGGCGTGACCTGTGGCCAGTGCGAGTTCTGCGCCGCGGGTGAAGAGGTGCTGTGCACCCGCATGCAGCTGCTGGGCGAGCACCGCGACGGCACCCTGGCGCAATACCTGGCGCTGCCCGCGCGCAACCTGGTGCCCATGCCCGAGGGCTGGACCTTTGCCGAGGCCGCCGCGCTGGGGGTGAACCACCTGACCGCCTGGCGCATGCTGACCACGCAAGCGCGCGTGCAGCCGGGCGAGACGGTGCTGATCTTTGGCATTGGGGGCGGGGTGTCGCTGGCGGGTCTGCAACTGGCCCGCGCCCTGGGCGCGCGGGTGATCGTGACCTCGCGCGAGAAAGCCAAGCTCGATCAGGCCCTGGCCATGGGGGCTGATGCGGCCATCCACAGCCCCACGCAAGACGTGGTGCAAGAGGTGATGCGCCTGACCGGCAAGCGCGGCGTCGACGTGGTGTTTGAAAACGTGGGGGCGGCGGTGTGGGACAGCGCCCTGCGGTCCCTGGTGCGCGGCGGGCGGCTGGTGACCTGCGGGGCCACCACCGGCGACCAGCCGGGGGCCGATCTGCGGCGGCTGTTCATCCGGCAGCTGCGGGTGATCGGCTCGACCCTGGGCAATCTGGACGAGCTGCGCCAGCTCACCGCCTTTTGCGCGCAGCGCCAGCTGCGCCCGCTCATTGGCCATACGCTTGGCCTGCACGACCTGCACGCCGGGCTCGAGATGCTCGAGCGCGGCGAGCAGTTTGGCAAGATCGCCATCGACCTGGGCTGAGGTCCCCCGCCCAGGCCTTGGGGCTTAGCCCCCGAAGAAGCCCTTGAGCTTGTCGGTCCAGCTTTCTTCGCCAGGCTGGTGGCGCGAGCCGCCCTTGCGCAGCGAGTCCTCAAACTCGCGCAGCAGCTTCTTCTGGTGCTCGGTCAGCTTGATCGGCGTCTCGACGGTGATGTGGCAGTACAGATCGCCCGGGAAGCCCGAGCGCACGCCCTTGATGCCCTTGCCACGCAGGCGGAACTGCTTGCCGTTCTGCGTGCCTTCGGGGATGTCGATGGCGGCCTTGCCGTCCAGCGTCGGCACATCGATCTCACCGCCCAGCGCCGCCTTGGTGAAGCTGATGGGCACGGCGCAGTGCAGGTCGTCGCCGTCGCGCTCGAAGATGTCGTGCTTCTTGAGGCGGATCTCGATGTACAGATCACCGGGCGGGCCGCCGTTGGTGCCGGGCTCGCCGTTGCCGGCGCTGCGGATGCGCATGCCGTCGTCGATGCCGGCGGGGATCTTCACCTCCAGCGTCTTTTGCTTCTTGACCTTGCCCTGACCGTGGCAGCTGGTGCAGGGGTCGGGAATGATCTTGCCCGTGCCGCGGCAGTGCGGGCAGGTCTGCTGCACGCTGAAAAAGCCCTGGCGCATCTGCACCGAGCCCGACCCGTTGCAGGTGCTGCAGGTCTTGGCGCTGGTGCCCGGCTTGGCGCCGCTGCCGTGGCAGGTGTCGCACTCTTCCCAGCTCGGGATGCGCAGCTGCGCGTCCTTGCCGCGTGCGGCTTCTTCCAGGGTGATCTCCATCGCATAGCTCAGGTCACCGCCCCGGAACACCTGGCGCCCACCGCGCTGGCGGCCACCGCCAAAGATGTCGCCAAAAATATCGCCAAAGGCCTCGCCAAAACCGCCAAAGCCCTCGGCCCCGCCGCCGCCCGGGCCGCGCATATTGGGGTCCACCCCGGCGTGGCCGTACTGGTCGTAGGCGGCGCGCTTTTGCGCGTCCGAGAGCATCTCGTAGGCCTCTTTGACCTCCTTGAAGCGGGCCTCGGCCGTCTGGTCACCCTGGTTGCGGTCCGGGTGGTACTTCATGGCCAGCTTGCGGTAGGCCTTCTTGATGTCATCGTCCGAGGCGTTCTTGGGAACGCCCAGCACTTCGTAAAAATCGCGTTTGGTCGCCATGTCCATGACCTCAGCGGCACTGCCGCCCGAATGATGAAAAGATGCGTTGCCGCTGTATGGGGGCTTGGCACGGGGCCAAGTAGAACGGCACGCCGACCTGTTCGGGCGGCGTGCCTGGGGCGATGGGCCACAGGGCCATCATGGGGCGCGCTTTCGCGGGGGCCGCCCAGCAGGCGACCGGTTCAAGCGCGGACCCGTCATCGCATCATCCCGTCAAGCAGCGGCTTGCGCCATCACTTCTTGACTTCCTTGACCTCGGCGTCGACCACATTGTCGTCGGCGGGCTTGGCCTGCTCGGCGCCGGCACCAGCGGCCCCTGCGGCGGCTTGCGCGGCCTGCATGTCGGCGTACATCTTCTCGCCCAGCTTCTGGCTGACGGTCATCAGCGCGTCGGTCTTGCTGCTGATGCTGTCCTTGTCGTCGCCCTTGAGGGCTTCTTCCAGGTCCTTGATGGCCGCTTCGATGCTGTCCTTCTCGGCCGCTTCGAGCTTGTCGCCGTACTCGGTCAGGCTCTTGCGCACGCTGTGCACGGCGGCATCGCCCTGGTTGCGCGCGGTCGCCAGTTCGAGCTTTTTCTTGTCCTCGACGGCGTTGAGCTCGGCGTCCTTGACCATCTGCTGGATCTCTTCCTCGGTCAGACCCGAGTTGGCCTTGATGGTGATCTTGTTTTCCTTGCCGGTGCCCTTGTCCTTGGCGCCCACATGCAAGATGCCGTTGGCGTCGATGTCGAACGAGACCTCGATCTGCGGCGTGCCACGCGGGGCGGGCGGGATGCCCTCGAGGTTGAACTCGCCCAGCAGCTTGTTGCCCGCGGCCATCTCGCGCTCGCCCTGGAAGACCTTGATGGTCACCGCCGGCTGGTTGTCGTCGGCGGTCGAGAAGGTCTGCGCAAAACGGGTCGGGATGGTGGTGTTCTTGCTGATCATCTTGGTCATCACACCGCCCAGGGTCTCGATGCCCAGCGACAGCGGCGTCAC
>JACCDV010157810.1_pt1 | contig 77817 bp, 69 predicted proteins | sample 7446131 | NCBI WGS metagenome assembly JACCDV01 (sample SAMN15323448, study PRJNA562643) | freshwater metagenome | isolation source: river surface water | place: USA:Blue River Watershed | collected 2017-08-17
AGGCGAGAGGTGCTGAAGTCGTTGACAGAATTGGGTTTTGAAGCACCGACCCCCATCCAGGAACAAGCAATTCCCTACCTATTAGGAGAAGATTGCGATTTTGTCGGTCTGGCGCAGACCGGTACAGGAAAAACGGCCGCATTCGGTTTGCCGTTAATTAATAACATTGATAACGCAGCACGCCTGCCACAAGGGGTCATTATTTGCCCTACCCGCGAGCTCTGCCTTCAGATTACCAAAGACTTAAATGTTTTTGCCAAGTATCTCGACGGCAATATCACAGCAGTGTACGGCGGAACCGATATCCGTACGCAAATTTCCAACGTAAAGAAAGGAACATCTATAGTTGTGGCAACACCAGGTCGTTTGGTCGACCTCATCAACCGCAAGGTGGTGCAGTTGGGGCAAGTTAAATACGTCATCCTAGATGAGGCCGATGAAATGCTCAATATGGGCTTCAAGGAAGACATCGACATGATCCTTGATCAAACCCCAATTGATAAAAATGTTTGGTTGTTTTCAGCAACCATGCCAAATGAAGTAGCGCGTATTGCACGTACCTACATGACCGATCCTTTAGAAGTTTCTATTGGTCACAAAAATCAAAGTAACGAGAACATTGAGCACATTTACTTTAGTGTCAAGGAACGTGATCGTTATGATGCCGTCAAACGCCTTATCGATTTCAATCCGACTATTTATGGTCTCATTTTCTGTAGAACAAAGAATGAAACGGCTACTGTTGCCATGAAATTGGCCCGCGATGGTTACAACGCAGAACCCCTGCACGGTGACCTCACGCAAGCCATGCGCGACCGCGTAATGGATCGTTTCCGTTCGAAAGAACTTCAGATCTTGGTAGCCACAGACGTTGCTGCCCGAGGCCTCGATATCAATAACATTACCCATGTCATCAACTACAACTTACCAGATGACATCGAGAACTACACCCACCGAAGCGGCCGTACGGCTCGTGCCGGTAAAAAGGGTCAGTCTTTGGTACTTATCAACACACGTGAATTTGTCAAGATCAAAGCGATCGAAAGACAAATGCGTACCACCTTTACACAAGGTCAAATCCCGAATCCGGCCGAAATCTGTGAGATCCAGCTTAAAAAACTCATTGACAACACCATTGCCACTGAAGTAAAAGAAGCCGATATCGCACCTTTCATGGATCAAATCTTAGATTCTTTCAAAGATCTATCTAAAGAAGAAGTCATCAAAAGATTCGTTTCTGCTGAATTCAACCGCTTTATTGAATACTATGAGCGTGCCGGAGATTTAAATGCCTCAGCAAGCAAAGAAGACCGTGATCGCTCAGATCGCGAACGCCCTGACCGCGGTAGCCGCGCTCGTGAAGAGGGTAAAACGCGTTTCTTTGTCAATTTGGGTCGTCGTGATGGCTTGAACCCGGGTGCTATGGTGCGCATCATTTGCGATGCCACAGGCCTCAATTCAAAAGCGCTAGGTCGCATCGATATCATGACCTCCTTCTCGTTTATCGAGGCAGATGATGAGCACACACAAAAAATCCTCAAGTTGGTCGATGGGACCGAATTTGAAGGCCACAAAGTTTCCATTGAAGTAACTGCTCCTGGTCAAGGTGGTGGTGGCGGTGGTCGCGATCGTGGTGGTGACCGCAAATTCTCCAAAGGTCCGGGTTCTAAAAGAGGCCCAGGTTCTTTTGGTGGAAGCAGAAAACCAGCCTTCGAGAAAAAAGGTGGATTTGACAAAAAACGCGCCGGCGGTTCTGATCGCGGATCAGATCGCGGCTTTGGTTCAAAAAGAAGTAAATATTAAAAATAGCATACAAGCTCCTTATGGAAATTAGAAATATCGCCATTATCGCACACGTCGACCACGGAAAAACCACGCTCGTCGATAAAATGATTGAAGCTGGACAGGTAGTCAACGAACGCGACCGCATGACCGGAGAACTCATCATGGACAACAATGACCTTGAAAGAGAAAGAGGAATCACTATTGTATCAAAAAACGTATCTGTAACCTATAAAGGCACCAAGATTAACATCATTGACACACCGGGTCACGCCGACTTCGGTGGAGAAGTAGAACGTGTCTTGAACATGGCCGATGGTGTTTGTTTATTAGTGGATGCTTTTGAAGGCCCAATGCCGCAAACGCGTTTTGTACTTGGTAAGGCTTTGTCAATGGGTATCAAACCATTGTTAGTGATCAATAAGGTGGACAAAGAAAACTGTACACCAGAAGAAGTTCACGAAAAAGTTTTCGACCTCATGTTTGAGCTCGACGCCAACGAAGAACAACTTGATTTCCCTACCATTTATGGTTCTGCTAAAAATGGTTGGATGTCTACAGATTGGAAACAACCTACAGACAGCATCACGCCTTTACTTGATCAAATTCTCGAGTATTTTCCTCCGCGCAAAATTGAAGACGGAAATACCCAAATGCTCATCACTTCCCTTGACTTTTCGTCATATGTAGGTCGTATTGCAATTGGACGTTTGTCAAGAGGGGTCTTGAAAGAAAATCAACCGATCATTTTATCTAAATCAGATGGTCGTCAGGAAAAGCACCGCATCAAAGAAGTTTTTGTATTTGAAGGTATTGAGCGCGCCAAAGTAACAGAAGTTCAGGCGGGTGACCTCTGTGCTGTTACCGGTATTGAAGGATTTGAAATTGGTGATTCTATCTGTGACGCCGAAAATCCAGAACCGCTTCCTACAATTAAAATGGATGAGCCTACCATGAGTATGCTCTTCTCTATCAATGATTCTCCTTTCTTCGGTAAAGAAGGTAAGTTCGTGACTTCACGTCATATCGCGGACCGTCTGACCAAAGAACTCGAGAAAAACTTGGCTTTGCGTGTTCATGACACCGACAAAGCTGATAAATGGATGGTATTTGGCCGTGGTGTCTTGCACTTATCGGTCCTCATTGAAACCATGCGTCGTGAAGGCTATGAACTACAAGTAGGGCAGCCACAGGTCATCATCAAAGAAATCGATGGTGTTAAATGTGAGCCAGTAGAAGAACTAACTATTGACCTTCCTGAAGAGCATAGTGGAACAGCTGTAGAGGCCGTTACGCGTCGTCGTGGAGAAATGACCAACATGGTGCCGAAAGGTGAACGCATGATCGTCACTTTCCAAATTCCATCGCGCGGTATTATCGGTCTTAGAAACTACTTGTTAACGCAAACAGCAGGTGAGGCTATCATGAACCACCGTTTCTTAGAATATCAGCCTTACAAAGGTGAAATTCCAGGTCGTCAAAATGGTTCTTTGATTTCCCTAGAACAAGGAACATCCATTCCTTTCTCTTTGAACAACCTTCAAGAGCGCGGTAAGTTCTTTATTGCTCCTAACGAAGACATTTATGAAGGTCAAGTAATCGGTGAAAACTCAAGAGCAGGTGACCTTTGTGTAAATGTCACAAAAACCAAGAAACTCACAAACATGCGTGCTTCTGGTTCTGACGACAAAGTGCGTTTGGCTCCACCTAAAGTATTTAGTCTTGAAGAGTGTCTAGAGTACATTCAATCAGACGAATATGTAGAAGTAACACCTAAAAATTTGCGCATTCGTAAAATCCTTTTGAAGGAAACAGATCGCAAACGTTCAGGTAAAGCGTAATATTTTTGCCATTTTTGCGTTCGCATAACGATGAAAAAGGCATTTATACTATTTAGCATCATGAGTTCGCTTTTGGTTTTTGGCCAGAAGCGAACTTTTTTTTCTAGGTCAGAGCTTGGTTTTACGGTAGGTCAGAGCTATTATCTCGGTGACCTCAATCCGTATCAGCAGTTCAAGCAAGCAAATCTTGCAGGTGGCCTCATTTATCGTTATAATTTCAATACAAGGCTCAATTTCAGAGCCAATTACCTTTACGGGAAGGTTGCTGCCGCAGACTCACTTTCTCCTTATCCGCTTTTAGTAAATCGCAATTTAAGTTTTGAATCCAATTTACACGAAGTTGCAGCGGGGCTCGAATTCCATTTTACGCCTTTTCAGTTTGGCAGCAGTAGGTATCCGGCAACCGCATATTTTATTGCACAAGTGGGTGTTTTTCACATGAACCCCATGACCATGTATAACGGTGAGCTTATCGCCTTGCAAACGATGGCCACAGAAGGACAAGGAACCAGCATCGGAACGCGTAAGCCATACTCGTTGTATCAGCTGTGTGTGCCATTAGGTATGGGCTTGAAATTCAGCCTTGGTAAAATGGCCACCCTGAATTTAGACATGGCCATTCGCAAAACCTTCACCGATTATCTCGACGACGTTGGCTCCGATTTTTATGTGGATCCGCAGGTGCTTGATGAAGAGGTCTCGACAACAGCCGCAGCACTCTCAAATCGCAGCCTAGATGGGAATCCTTTTGGTAAGCGCGGCACAAGCAGTACCAAAGATTGGTATGTTTACACAGGTGCAACACTCACTTTTCGCTTAGGAAAAGGTGGAGGTTGTTTTTATTAATTCATTCATTACAGAGCCATGAAATTTAGCCTCTTATTTGTTTCGATTTTAGTCCTTTTTTCTTCTTGTCAATCAGAGGTTTGTAAATGTGCAGACCAATGGTATGAAATGACCGAAGCACTTAAAAAGGCCGACGAGCAAAAGCAAGACATTGAACCCATCTTGAAAAAGTATGAGACGGGTATTGAAAAATGTCGAGACATGGATGCAAAAATGACCCCGCAAGAAAAGGAAGAAATGATTGCAGAATTAAAGACCTGTAGCTCTTATAAAAAACTCGGTGGGGTTTCGCAGTAAAAAGCGGGTTTACTCTTACACTTCTCCTAGCCTTAAACAAGCCTTGAAAACTTCTTGGTAAGCGGCCCAATGTTGGTAACCTGAAATGGTTTCATTGTGCCATAAAAAACTAAATGTTCCTCCAAAGAGCTGAACTTGTCCGTGTAAAAACGTAATTTCTTCTAAAGCCTCTTTTGGACTTAATTTCATGTATTCAAGAAGAGTTCCATCCATGTAGACAAACGGATGAATATGTAAAGCTGTTTTTTCATTTTTACTGAGGTCAAACCAACGAAAACTTCGGGCTGTTCCTGCTCTAAATCCGGTTGTTTCTGCATACCCCATGGTATAGTCATGTGTGATGCCATTTTGTAAGAGCATTTGGTAGGTTTGAGGCACCTTTAGCAATAAAAAGTGCTGTCGGTTGCTATTGGGTTGATAACCTGTAATTGCAGACAACCGCGCGCATTCTATTTGTAACTGTTGACCACTGTTTTGTGTTTGCGAGCTGGCATGAATGCCAATTTCCGCAAACTTGGCAATTTGTTTGATTTTGTCTTGTTGCGCTAAATTTAGGTGCGAAAGATTTTTGTCGAGTTTGCTATAGTTGCCGAGTAACCAAAAAACTTTGGTCTCAGAAAAATACTGTGCGATTTGTTCAATCCAATCAAAGGTGTCGTAAGGATCGTGTTTAAGGCCTTTTCGGACCTGTTGTCGGTCTTGTCTTCTGCTTTTTCTGCGATACACTAAGTCTTTGAGGTCAGCGAGCTGGCTTCTGAGTTTATTTTTGTGTGCGTAAGCAAAAGTATTATCGATGTCAAAGGTTGGCTGAAAAGTATAACGCAGTGCTCGTGCGTTCAACGATGTGTTCCAATTTTGTTCTAAATAAGCGATGAAATCTAGGCTCCAAATTTCACAAATAGGCTGCTTGAGCCAGCCCTTTTTAAATAGTATGGATGCTTTGGCTTCAAAGCGTTGAAAATGATCCGTTTGTATCGTGTTGTATTCTTCCATCCGACTCAGGACGTAAAAGATAGCGGCGAGCGGATCCGGTTGCTTATCAAAACTCAAGCATTCAGCTTGGTGAAAAATTTCCGCTTGAATTTCTCCTTTGAACAAGGTTTCTTCGAATAACAAACTTGCCGGTTTGAGTTGCAAACAGGCATCAAAATCGCGCGATGAATAATTGAGTTTGTGCCCTTGTGCAGCCATAAACTGGATGCCGTCATTGGTGATTTCGTAGGGGATTTTTCTTTCAGTGAAAACGAAATCTAAGGTGTAGAGCAAGCGCTCAGTGATATATTCAACGTAGATCAGCACTAGAGTTCAGCTAATATTTTTTCGCAAATGAAATGAGCGGCTTGTCCGTTGCCAAACAGTTCAGGATAAGCGCAGTGGTGGTTTTCTGAGAATTGTGCGTAGGCTTTTAAAATTTGATTTTTATGCGCTCCGGTCAGGATGGCTGCACCTGCCTCGACAATTTCCACCCACTCAGTTTGCTCGCGAAGAATGATACAAGGTTTCTCAAAGAAATAAGCTTCTTTTTGTAAGCCTCCACTATCTGTAATGATGAGTGTTGCATTTTTTTCAAGTGCAATTATGTCTAAAAAGCCAGCGGGTTCAATGAGTAGTAATTTTTCTTCTTGTTCAATTTGCTGTATCAGCGTAGCTGGAAGCAAGGCTTGCATTTTATTTTTAGTTCGAGGATGAATCGGTAGTACAATTGTATGCTGAGACTTAGTAATGATTGTCAATAAGGCTTCAAAAATTTCTTGTAGCGCCCGCGGGTCATCGGTGTTGCTGTCGCGATGAATGGTACACAAAATAAAGTGCTGATCGACCAAACCTAATTTTTGCAGCAAGTCAGATTTTTTTTCGCTGATGCTAGAAAAATACAAACTGTTGTCGTACATCACATCGCCACAATGGTAAACATGCGGATGATCAATAGCAGCCTTTCCTTTGTTTTCAAGTGAAAAGCCTTCGTTTTTAAGGTTGTTGAGCCCTGCTTGTGTCGGAACAAACAATAAAGTGCTCATGTGGTCACAACTTATCCGATTGAGTTCTTCGGGCATCGCTTTATTAAAGCTTCTGAGACCAGCCTCAATGTGTACCACCGGTATATGAATTTTAGCCGCGGCTAATGCACCAGCAATGGTTGAATTGGTGTCGCCATAGACCACCACGGCAGTGGGTTTTTCTGCTAACATTAATGCTTCGAGACCTTCTAACATGGCTGCAGTCATTTTGCCGTGGCTTCCGCTGCCTACTGCCAGGTTATAATTGGGTTTTGGAATCCCGAGTTCTTCAAAGAACACTGCTGACATGTTTTCATCGTAATGTTGGCCCGTATGGACCAAGATCTCTTCAAGCTCTTCGGCAAAAGATGTTTTGATGGCTCTGGATAGGGCTGCCGCTTTGATGATTTGCGGGCGTGCACCAATGATTGTGAGGATTCTTTTTTTTGACATGTTAGAGGAGGCCTTCATCGGCGAAGCTAAAATAGCCATTATCTGTGAAAATCAGGTGATCGAGCAGTTTCATATCGATGAGTGCAGCAAAATTCTTGATGTCTTTAGTAAGCGCTTTGTCTTGTTCGCTTGGTTGCAATTGTCCGCTCGGATGGTTGTGGCAAAGAATAATGCCACAGGCAGCACAGCGCAAGGCATACTGAAAAATTCTTTTGGCATCGGCAATGGTACTGTGTCTGCCGCCCACACTCAGTTGATTGATTTCAATGATTTCATTGGAAAAACTGAGGTACAACACAAAGAACTGTTCATGATCGAGGTCACTGAGTTTGGGTTGTAAAAGCTCATAGACATCTTTAGATTTTTTAATCTGATTGCGTTTTTTTACTTCCGAGGCCCGATAGCGTCTGCTAAGTTCAAAGGCACCCACAATTTTGTGGGCTGTGCTTAAATCTAGCCCGTAAATTTCCAAGAGATCCCAGGTGCTGCTTTTGGCCAGTGTGCGCCAGTCTTTTTGGTGCCAGCGCCAAGCTCTTTCCAAAATTGCTTCCTGTTTTGATTTTTCGAAAGAGGTTCCACAAACAAGTTGCAAGAGTTCAGGGTCACTGAGCTGTGTGATATCAATGTTTTGTTTCATTTTCAAAAAACGGAAATCAGCGCTTGCTATTCTCAGGGTGGATAACTTTTTTCTGTACCGACTTTTTTTATCTTTGTGTTATGTCGAAAAAGTCGAAGAACCTCCAAAATGTGGTCTACAGTACCAATCCCAATTTTGCTTACGAATATGAGCAAGAACAAGACCAGGACACACTTCCACCACAACAGCAAAAGCTTTATGTCAGTCTTGATCGCAAGCAAAGGGCGGGTAAAGAAGTGACCTTAATAGAAGGTTTTGTCGGGGCCGAGGATGACCTCAAAGATCTCGGGAAAATACTGAAAAGTAAATGTGGAGTTGGCGGAAGCGTCAAAGACAACGAAATCCTGATTCAAGGTAATTTCAAGCAAAAGATTTACGAGCTTTTACTCAAAGAAGGTTATTCGCAAACCAAACAAAAAGGCTAATTGTTTTAAGCCAGATCTGGTGCAGGTTCAATATGTATGAGCACCTCTGTAATAAAGGGGAAGCGAGCCAATAAATGATCTTTTAAATCATGAGAAATGGCGTGTCCTTCTCTTACACTTAAAGCGCCATCAATTTCTAAATGGAGGTCCACAACGTAAGTCATTCCGTTCTTGCGAGCCCAACATTTTTCAATATCAATGACTCCACTAACTTCTTTTGATACCAACCTGATTTCATCAATAAGATCGTGGTGCGTATGTTCATCCATGATTTCACCCAATGCGGGTCTAAAAATTCGGTAAGCGTTGTAGACGATAAATACCGATGCTATTAATGCTGCCCAGTCATCTGCTTTTTCAAAACCTTTGCCAAAAAGAAAAGTGCATAAAATCCCTAAAAAGGCAATCAAGGAAGAGATGGCATCAGATCGATGGTGCCAAGCCTCTGCTTTTAAACTGCTCGACTTTGTCAAAACACCTTTATGGTGAACATATTGATAGCTCAATTCTTTGATGATGATGATCGCAGCTAAGATATAAAGCGTATAAAATTCAGGTTGTTGCTGTGGTTCATTGAGGTGTCTGATACTTTCTACGGCAATGATTGTTGCAGAAATTAATAAAAAACCGACGACTGCAAAGGTAATGAGGGGTTCCGCTTTGCCGTGTCCGTATGGATGGTCTTCATCGGCTGGTTTATGGGCATATTGGAGGCCAAATAAAACCAAAAAACTAGAAAAGATATCGGCACAAGATTCAATGGCATCTGCAATGAGCGCATCAGAATGCCCAAAAATACCGCCGAGTCCTTTCACAATAGCAAGAACAGTATTTGTAACTAAGCTTAGAAAGGCAGTGCGCTTGGCTTGTGATAGAAGTCCTTGCATTTTTCAAAGATAAAAAAAAGCGGCTCAAAGAGCCGCTTTTTCGGTCCGGATGGGGTGGGCCAACCGAACCATAACCTAACTATAAACTACTACAATCTACTATTAACAAATACGATGCCAAACTCGTAAAGGGGTGGTAGACTTGTAAAAAAAATTAATTTTTGATCAGTTTTGTTCTTTTCGAACCTGCTTCAATCATGTAAATGCCAGCGTTAAGACTTTCAAGATCGAGCGCGTCTCCGGGTTGTAAAACACGTTCTAATAAGAGTTTGCCATTTAAATCAGCAACACGAACATTTGTTGGCTGCTCTAGTGAAACCATAATTTCATCCGTTGCAGGATTTGGATAAACGACTAATTGATTTTCCAATTCATTGATTCCGTCAATCCACATGTTGATATTAAACGTTGTATTGGTGATGATTGGGCTATTCCAATCAAAATAAATGTAGGCCGTGTTTTCAATAGTTGAATTGATCGGATTATTTGGCAATTCTGTAATGCGGTACGTAAGATGCCCGTGGCTTTGCTCTTCGTTGGTGGTAGAGTCTGGTAACCAAATTTGCGGAAACTCGAAGCGATAGATACCGTTGCCCAAATTCACTACTTGCATGTTGTGCGAGGCTTCAATGAGGGTAAAGCTATTCCAATCAAGTGCTGCATCAAGGGTATCAATGATGTAGATATTTTGCGCCGGTGCGGTTCCTGTATTTTGAAAACGGATGGTATAGGAGAGTGCGTCGTCAATAAATGCATCGAGGTAGCCAAGTGGGAAATTATCGTTCTGATAATCAGTAGAGGCATTTTTATCATTTGGATCATAACTATTGCCAAGAATTTGTAATAGGTTTCCGGCGTTATTATAAGTACCACAGTCTGAGATGCTACCTGTTGGAGCTATACTTGAGCTAAAGTAGTGCTGCGCACCATTGATCAGGCCGCCAGGTACGTTGAACTGAATGACATCATAATTCATAAAATTGCTACTTGAGCTAGACAAATTCCATGTAATTGTATTACCAGAAATGGTGTAATTTGAATTTTGAATAGAGGCAAGAATTGGGCTCACACCAACAGGAAATGTCATGCTCAGCGTGTAGTTGCCTGCGGCACTTGGTCCATAGCTTCCCCAATTTAATTTAATGTAAGCAACACTATTTTGGTAATAGCCAATCCATGGGGTTACACTTGTCCAGAGGTCTGCACAACTTGTAGTTCCGCCACAGTTGATGGGTAACATCCCAGGTTGAAGTTGTGGAGAGTTGAATCCTTGTAACGTAACGTAGGAGGAAGGTACTGAATAACCATTATAAGTGAGCCATGTTGGGCTAACCTGAGCAAGGATGAAATTGCTTGTACTGTTAAATGGCCCACAATAAGTAAAATAACCTGTGGAATCTGTGTAAACGGTAACACTTGTGTTAGAATTGGGCTGGACGAAAAGTTGAACAGCAGCTCCAATTAGTGGTAATTCTCCGGGATTCATGATACCGTTTGCGTTGGCATCACAAAAAACAAAGCCGCCATAGCAAAAAGTTGGCGAGACATACCCTCCACAACTTAGCGGAAAATTAATGGTAGAAGGTGGTATGCCGCTATTACAAGGTGTTCCGGTAATATAATTGATATTGCTTCCGTTGTTATTGAGGATGCTGTATCCTTGCTGAGTCAGCCAGTTATTATTTAATGATAAGGTAAAGGTGTCATTGGCAGCACCAGTATAAGTAAGGTAGTAATGGCCAGTTGCGTCAGAATAAGTCAATATACCGTTTACAGAAACAGGCGCATTTGCTATTGGTGTTTCTCCGTTATCTAACACGCCGTTATCGTTGGCATCGCAATAGACCTGCCCAGTGGCACACAAAGTCTGAACACCTTGCGCACAAATGAGGGTAAATTGAAAAGTTGTTAGCCCTGAAATTGGTAAATTAAAGGTTGTTGCGGGTACTGCACTTTGAACTTGATAGCCGTTAGCGAGCAGCCATTGTTGGCTAATTTGCAGCGTATAATTGCCGATAAGCACATTGTTGATTTGTAAAATATTGCTGCTTGCTGGGCTTCCATTATATTGTTGTCCGTTGTTGCCAACCAATTCAAAAGGCACATTGGCAAGGGTTTGCTCAATGGTGCCGTTGTTGTCACAATCAAGACCTACAAATGTGTAGGCATAAAAATTACAAGCACCTACTGAATAAGAGATACTGTCATAGGCATAGGTTTGATTGGCAGGATTGTAAACCGTGGTGGTGATCAGGTAAGTTCCGGGTGCGTTATAAATATGCGACAACGGTGGATTCATAGAAATATTGGTTCCACTGTTTGAGGTACCTCCGCCTGAATTACTTGTATTGCCATCGCCCCAATTGACCACAGCCTGAAATTGAAAGCCATTGAAATTATTTCCTGTGATTACATAGGGTAGGTCAAAGCTCTGTACAGTTGTAGTGTTTGGGCTTACTGCTGAAAATCCAATTGTGATAATTGAGTCACAGCTTGCCGAATTGATTGTAGTGGGGAGGTTGAGGCCGTTAATAGCAAAACCAGTTACTTGTGCGTCTAGCTTAGAAGTGGTGAATAAAACAGCTAGGATTGAGAAGAGATATAAATGCTTCATATAAACGAATTTAATACATGACGTCAGGATGCAAGAAGCGGTTGCTTTGTTTCTGACTTACTTTATTAACTTTGTTTCCTATGGCAACCATTGATCGTTTGCGCTTAACACCTTTTGGGAATCTTGAATTACTTGCCAAGCAAGTGGTTGAAGGTTTCATAACAGGTATGCACAAAAGCCCCTTTCATGGCTTCTCGGTTGAATTTGCTGAACATCGTTTGTACAACCCCGGTGAATCGACAAGAAACATTGATTGGCGTCTTTTTGGTCGCACCGACAAATTGTTTTCAAAGAAATACGAGGAGGAAACCAACCTGCGCTGCCAAATTGTTTTAGATGGCTCAAGCTCTATGTATTTTCCGAAGGAAGAGCAAAATAAACTCGAGTTTTCCATTTATGCTGCAGCAAGCCTCATCGAGCTATTAAAAAGACAACGCGATGCTGTTGGCCTCAGTATTTTTGATGAAACATTGGCCTTGCACACCGCTGCAAAATCATCTTTGACGCATCATCGCTTTTTGTACAGTGAGCTCGAAAAAAGATTACATGTATATCAGCCCACAGAAAAAAAGCAAACAAATACGGCGCAAGCCCTTCACGATATCGCCGAATTAGCGCATCAACGTAGTATGGTCTTGATTTTTTCTGATTTACTCGATGATCCTGCAAATACTGAAGCCTTATTTGATGCTTTAATGCACTTGAAACACAACAAGCACGAGGTTATTTTATTTCATGTCTTCAATGAAGCGCTCGAACAAAACTTTGACCTCGAGGACCGCCCGTATCAGTTAGTCGATATGGAAACCGGTGAAACACTCAGGCTCAGACCAGCTGAAATCCGGGAGAAATACCAAAAGGCCTTAAGTGCGCACTTCAAAAATATAGAAATGCGCTGCTTAAATCATGGTATTGATCTTGTGAAAGCGCCCATGGAAGCGGGCTATGACAACATCCTATTGCAGTATTTACTCAAGCGTCAAAAGCTTTATTGAGTCTTTTCATTTATTGCACAATAATGCGTTTTGAAGTATGATTTTGCTTGCTACTAATTTGTAGTTGGTAAAAGCCACTGCTGAATGCAGCCGTAGAAATTTTTACAGAAGTACTGTTCGGAAATAGCGTTTGAATGGTTTTGCCTGTCGCATCTTGGATGTCAATGCGGTCAATAGTTTCAAGGGCATCGAGACGCAACTCCTCAGCACAAGGGTTAGGCCCCATTTCGAGCGAAAAATCAGCAATACTCGTGTTACTCGCAGCTGGGTTCGGGCGATACGCTGCCGCTTCAAAACAATCGCTTTGAGAACGGAACATATCAAAGTAGTAGTCATTGGGAATTGTTACACTCGATACAATAGAACCATCTACTAATGAAAGCCCAAGAAGTGTAATCCCCGCCGAAAGGCTGGTTTCGAAATAATAAATGCCGTTTACTGGATCTATTGTGGCTGCATTCATGACATAATTGTCTAGGTTGAGAAGGGTGGGCAGCGGGGTCACAACTCCGGTAGTGACATCAATTTTGCCTAAGCACTTGACGCCATTTTGCATGATCAGACCATACATAGTGGTGTCGGCACAACTATATGCAAAGTTGTCAAAGCTATTGCCGCCTGATGGAATCGTAATTTGAGGATCTGAAAAGATAGTGCCGTTGTAAAGGTCTAGACCGCGCAAATTGCCTTGAGTTATAAAATAATAAACCATGAGGTGCGGATTGATCACAGCACCTGCCATTGTATAACTTGTCGCAATAGAGCTTGGCGAGACTAAACTGACAGCACCAGTGGATAAATCACAGGTTGCAAGGCGCATGTCACCGCTATAGGTTCCGGTAGTTGGGTTGTAAACGACCTGAGAATAAAGCCCGTACATGGTAGAATCAGCAGTATTGAATCTAAAGTTGTTGAAGTCACCGTTTGTATTTGGTAGCGTAACGGTTACATCTGAAAGAATGCTGCCATCAAGCAATGAAATGCTTAACCAAGAGTCTTCGTCTTGGTAACTATAACTTAAGTCATAGGGATTCAAAGAAACGCCAGTTGTATTGATTGTGGTACTGAGACTCGGGTTACCGATTGGAGTAACTAGCCCAGTAACTGGATCAAGAGAAACAAATGCAACATTTGGAGGTGTCATTTGTCGATAAAGACCAAAAATGGTATTGCTCATTTGAGCAGAAGCACTCAAAAAAGTAAGGATAAATGAACAAAGCAATATTGTGCAATTTTTTCTCATGACTTCGGGTTTAGTTAACTACCGCAATACAAACACCCATCATCGTCATCTTGTTCAGGATGTGACTCAATTTCAGGGTTTAACTGCTTTTTGAGCTCATAGATTTTTTGCTGTGTTTCGATGTCAGAGAAGAGGTCTCCGGTAAGTTGCGCTTTGAGCGCAGAAATTTGTTGTTCGATCTGTTCCATGACACTAAGATAAAAAAAACTCTTATTCAGCAATCCGCTTTGACTTGATAGGCATCCCGTTAATATATTGTACCTTTGCAGTTAAATTCAATTATGGCACACAAATCCGGATTTGTCAATATCGTCGGTTCTCCAAATGTCGGGAAGTCTACGCTCATGAATCAACTCGTTGGTGAAAAACTTTCAATTGTTAGTTCAAAAGCGCAAACTACTCGTCACCGTATTTTGGGTATTGTCAATGATGAAGATTATCAAATCGTCTTCTCGGATACACCTGGGGTGGTCAATGCAGCCTACAAACTGCATGAAAACATGATGGAATACGTCAATTCTTCCATCCAAGACGCCGATGTCTTGATTTTCATGACCGACACCCAAGAAAATGAAATGAACCACAAAGAAACCCTTGAGCGCATTCAGCGTCTCGAAGTGCCAGTTTTTTGTGTGATCAATAAAATCGATAAGTCTGATCAAGCGAAGGTCATGGAACGCGTTCAATACTGGCAAGAAAAATTACCAAAAGCCAAAGTATTTGCTATTTCAGCTTTGCATCAGTTTAACATCGATGCGGTTTGGCAAGAAATCCTGGACCTCATTCCTGAAAGCCCGCCATACTACGACAAAGAAGAACTTTCAGATCGTCCGATGCGTTTCTTTATTTCAGAAATCATCCGAGAAAAGATTTTCATCCATTGTCAGAAAGAAATTCCTTACAGCACTCAGGTAGAGGTGGAGGAGTACAAAGAAGAACCAGGCCTTACTAGAATTAGGGCCAACATCATTGTCGAGCGCGATTCTCAACGAGGCATTATCATTGGTCGTGGCGGTGAAATGCTCAAGCGCATAGGTCGTGAGGCCCGCATCGACATGGAAAAATTCCTTGAAACCAAGGTCTTCCTTGAAAATTATGTCAAGGTCGATAAAGATTGGCGTCATTCAGAAGTCAAACTCAAGAAATACGGATATTAAGTTTTAAACATGAGTAATATAGTTGCCATAGTCGGTCGTCCGAACGTTGGAAAGTCCACTTTATTCAACAGGCTCACTGAGTCTCGAGATGCTATTGTCAAAGAAGTAAGTGGCGTAACGCGTGACCGCTTATACGGTAAAGGCGAATGGAATGGTTATCAGTTTTCAGTAATTGATACCGGAGGTTATGCCAAAACAAAAGAAGATATTTTTGAAGGTGAAATCCGCAAACAAGTAGAAATCGCCATAGAAGAAGCAACCGTTATTGTGTTCATGGTCGATGTCATGACAGGTATCGTTGAAATGGATGAAATCGTGGCGCAACTGCTGCGCAAAAGCAAAAAGCCTGTTCTCATTGCAGCCAATAAAGTCGACAACACAGAAAGAGTTGGTTTGTCCTCAGAGTTTTATGCTTTTGGTTTGGGTGATGTCTATGACCTCAGTGCCACTAACGGAAGTGGCACGGGTGAAATCCTTGACGAATTGGTCAAATACTTTAACAAAGAAGACGAATCAGTAAGAGAAGAAGATAATTTACCTAGAATTGCTATTGTTGGGCGTCCTAATGTAGGAAAGTCTTCAATGGTCAATGCACTTACTGGCCAAGAACGCAATATTGTTACCGATATCTCTGGAACCACCCGAGATGCCATCCATACCCGCTACAAAGCTTTCGGTTTTGACTTCTTGCTCATTGATACCGCGGGTATCCGCAAAAAAGCAAAAGTCACTGAAGACATCGAATATTATTCGGTGCTACGCTCTGTGCGCACCATTGAAAATGCAGACGTCTGTTTATTCATGATCGATGCCTCAGAAGGTATTCAAAAGCAAGACCTCAGTATTTATTACATGATTGAGAAAAACTCAAAAGGTGTAGTTGTTTTGGTTAATAAATGGGATTTAGTCGAGAAAGACCAAAATACCATGGTTAAGTTTGAAGAATTATTGCGCGAGCAATTGGCGCCATTCAACGATGTGCCGATCATTTTCACCTCAACACTTAACAAACAACGCATTCACCGCGCCTTGGAAACTGCCATGCGCGTCTATGAAAACAGAACACGCAAAATACCAACACACGAACTCAATGAGGTGATGCTTGAGGTAATCGCTCAAACCCCTCCACCGGCAGTGAAAGGAAAGTATATTCGCATCAAGTTCGTGCAGCAATTGCCAACGCATGCACCTACGTTTGCCTTCTTTTGTAACTTGCCTCAATACTTAGCAGACTCCTATAAGCGCTTCCTAGAAAATCGTTTAAGAGAGCGTTTTGATTTTGAAGGAGTTCCCGTCAAGATTTTCTTTAGAAAGAAATAATATAGCTTGATCGGATTCAATATGATCCTGAAAAAACACAAGGATTAGCTGGAGAAAATTAAAGCCAAAAAAAATAAGCATAAAAAAGGCGACCATTTGGTCGCCTTTTTTATGATCAAAGATTGATCAATTTGCTTATCGAATGAGGTTCAAGTGGCCAGAAACGATTTTGCGATAATCGTTTTCTTTTGGCTCAAATTGAAGTTTCCAAATGTAGATTCCTGAAGGAACTTTGGTGCCGTCTGGGCCGTAGGTACCATCCCATGCTTGGGTAGCATCGAAAGTTTCCCAGATCAGTTCTCCCCAGCGATTGAATACTGCTAAATGGAATGAGTGTGGATCAAAGCCCGTTGTGAAGATGGCCTGCCAAGTTTGGTTATGCTCGTCTTCATCAGGGGTAAAGGTATTCGGGAGATAGTAAATTGGTTCAGCAATGACCGGAATGTTCAATTGGTAGTCATCAGAACAGCCCAAAGAGGTACTTGCGGTAAGCGTCACTAATAAATTCTCGGTGACATCTATATAGTTGTGATTAGGGTTTTCTTCGGTGCTTGTTGTGAGGTCGTCAAAATCCCAGAAATATGAAATGGCACCTACAGAATTATTTAGAAACTGAACCGGCATCGTGGTTTCTGTGAGCGCACCAGGAATACATGAGAACGATGCTTCAGGATAGTTCTCCATGTAGATGTAGTCATTGTAGGTTGTCGTTTCAATACAGCCTAGTAAGTTGTACTCTAGGGTGATGTCGTGGTAGCCACTCGCATCAAAACTGTAAGAGAGGTTCGTGCCTGTGCCAATCGTTGTACCGTTCCAATACCAAGTGTATTGAGCGCCTTGAACTGCTCCAATGGTACTGAGGCCAACTAGAAGCGGATTACAACCTGAAAGTGTATCAGCAACAAAAGTTGGAGGTACAGCGGGTACAATTGTAACAATCATGTCAACAGTATCACCACATTGCCCCGGGTCAGGGAAGAAGGTGTGCGTGAAAATACCAGGGATTGAAGTGTCAATGTTTGGCGGCGTCCATGCTCCGGTGATGCCTGGAACGTTGTTCGAGGTTGTCGGGAAAATTGGATTGGCATCGTTTTGACACAACTGTGGAATTTGTGTAAACTGCGGAATAATCAGTGGATCAACAGTAATAGGGAAGGTTAGCGTTGATGCACATTGATTCGGGTTTGGAGTAAAGGTATAATTAACAGTTCCTGGCGAAGTTGTAACTACTGTCGGGCTATTCCAAGAGCCTGTAATGAGTGGGCCATTCAAATAGCTTGTTGTGTTTGTAGCCGTTGTCGGGATCACAACACCGGTCATGTACTGACAAATTTGACCCATTGGGTTGAATTGCGGAGTAGTAAGTGCATGTGTTACGATATCCATGGTCGCAGGAAATGCACACTGACCAGCTGTAGGGGTAAAAGTATAAGTTGCTGTTCCGGCTACTGCAGAAGAAATTGTAGCAGGGTTCCAAGTTCCTGTGTAAGGAATGTTATTTGTAGAAGATGCAGGTAAAGCTGGTGGAACATCGTTGATACAGAGGTCAGGCAACTGATTAAATGTTGCTTGCTCATTTGGAAGAATCTGGATGTTCATGGTTGCTTGTGTAGCACAGATACCAGCATTCGGGGTAAAAGTATAAGTAAATGTGCCTGAATTTGTGGTGTTTATCGCAGCTGGGTTCCAAGTACCGGCAATAGTAGGGACGTTTGTAGAGTTATTGGCAAACGCAGGTGCAGCTGCATCCTCGCAAATTGGCGCAATTTGATTGAAAGTTGGCAGAACAGGCGTATTTACAACAACTGTTGTGGTTGCTGTAGAAATACAACCTCCTGCGTCATAAGTAAGTGTGTAAGTCCCGGCCATTGCAGCAGTTGCATTTGGAATAGTTGGGTTCTGTACAGTTGAGGTAAAGCCATTTGGACCGGTCCAAGAATAAGCAGGAGCACCAGTTGTGGCAGTTAGGTTGATTTGACTACCAGCACAATAAGGTCCATTGTTGGCAACAGTTACGGAAGTAGCACCTGCAGTGTACGTGATGACAACTTGACCATGACCAGTTTGAAAACCTTGTGTACACGTACCGCCAGCAGGGTAAAAGCTAGAGCCGCCACCGCCGCCACCGCCGCCGTTAAAACCAGGACAACAGTTGTCGCCGCCGCCGCCGCCGCCGCCAAAATAGCCGCCGCCGCCGCCGCCGCCTGAAGCAGTTGAATAAAAGCCGCCAGCTCCACCAGTGCCAATAGTTCCCGCTGAACCAATCTGACCGCCACCCCATGGTGGGCCGCCATTACCGCCGGCAGTTTGTGTGCCTCCACCGCCACCTACAGGAGTAAAGCCTGAGCCCAATCCTGCTTGGCCTGCAGCACAGCCACCAGCACCACCAGAAGCTTGATAGTTGGCTTGCTGGGAGCCGCCAGCGCGTCCGCCACCACCGCCCGCAACTACAATGCGGTTATTCATGGCAAATGGCGTTACACGAATGTCAGAGGCACCGCCTCCACCTTTGGATTCATATTGAGGATTTGAAGGGCTAGCATGGCCATTTCCGCCACCATTCCAACCCCCGGCTGGGCCAGTTGGGCAACCTCCAACTCTAATTTCGAGTACTTGGCCAGGTGTTACTGCAATACTTGGGTGTTGCACGCGTGCGCCATTACCTCCTTGACCAAGAGAACTCACAAAAGGAGTGCCTAAAATACCACCACCTTTAGCTCCACGAACATCTACTTGAATGGAGTAAACACAAGCAGGAACTGTCCAGGTTTGGATGGCACCGGTATAATTAAATGTGACACTTTGTTGTGCCTTGGTAGTGAAAATAAAAACAAGAGAAAGTAGAGAGAAGAGTAACTTCTTGAACATAATATGTAGGTTAATGTAGGTAGACAAATTTAAGTTAAATTATTGTGATTTTAGAACGAAAAACTCCTGTGAGGGTTGCTTTTTACGTTTGAAAACGCTAATTTTCTATCAAACAATTATTTATGAACCCATACACAGGGCCCTGGACACACTTGGAAGCCGCGCATTTATTAAGACGCGCTACCTTTGGCGCTACTTTTTCGCAAATTGATCAAGCGGTTAATTTGGGTTATAATGCGACGATCGCCCAATTATTGAATACAAGCGTATTAGACCAGCCTTTGGCCTATGACCCACAAGAGCAAATTGTCGGTTTGGGTACAACTTGGGTCAATGCGGTTTATCCGGCAGCAATTACTGCCAATCAGCAAACTGAGAACGCACGCCGTAAATCTTTAGGTGCTTGGTTGATGAAAAATATCAACCAAGAGCAACTTAATGTGAATCAAAAGATGCTCTTCTTTTGGCAAAACCATTTCGGTGTCACGACTTCAGGAGATGCAAGGGCTATGTACCAATTTATTAGTGTCTTGCAACAGCATGCTTTAGGAAATGTAAAGGCGCTTGTAAAGGCAGTATCCACGGATCCGTGTATGCTTATTTTTTTAAATGGCTCGACCAACACTGTTTTTTCACCTAATGAAAATTTTGGCCGTGAGCTTCTTGAACTTTTTACGATAGGCAAAGGCCCACAATTGGCGGCAGGTGATTATGGGAATTATACAGAGCAAGATGTTGCAGCAGCAGCAAAGATATTCACTGGTTTTACCGTTCAAGGTGTGCGTAGTGCTACGCAAACACAAGTAAGCAGCCAGTTTATGCCACTACTTCATGACAACAGCACCAAGACTTTATCTTACCATTTTAATAACCAGCAAATCAGTCCAAATGGCGCAAACGAGCACCTCGATTACATCGATTTGATTTTCGCTCAGCCCGAGACAGCAAAATATATTTGTAGAAAGCTCTACCGCTATTTTGTAAATTATGACCTCAGCCCGTGGGTAGAAACAAATGTAATAAATGAGCTTGCCCAAACTTTAATTAGTTCAAACTTTGAAATTCAACCTGTACTCAGTCAATTGTTTGGCAGCGAACATTTTTATGATACAAGCGTCAGAGGAGCCATCGTTAAGTCGCCGCTAGAAGCTATTCTCTCTATGTTTAATTCGAGTCAGTCTATGCTCAATTTAGACTTGCAAACAAATTATCAAATGTATTTGGCAATGTACACCATTGCCGATCAAATGGGTCAAGAGTACGGTGCGCCACCGAGTGTAGCAGGCTGGACTGCTTATTATCAAGCGCCAGCTTTTTCTAAGTTATGGATCAATTCCACGTATTTAAAAAAGCGCTTTGATATCGCACTTCTAATGACAACCAATGGCTTGACCATGAACGGGCAAAATTTTTCTTTGAATTTTTTGGGTTTACTCAATGGTTTATCAAATCCCAATTCAGCCCCTCAGGTCATTGCAGATCTTTGTTTGGTATTTTGCCCTAAGCCAATAGACGCCGCAGATCAACTTTATTTAAAAAGTTTACTTACGGGTGGCTTGCCAGATTTTGAATGGACGCTTCAGTACAACGAGTATTTATCAGACCCAACCAACCCAGTTTTTTCTTTACCAGTCATTCAGAAAGTGAAAGCTGTTCTCAATACTTTATTCAGAATGCCTCAATTCCATGTCTACTAATGAAAAGAAGAAGTTTCCTCAAAAAAGGTGCCTTGGCTAGTATTTCCTTGCCATTCGTGCAAAATGGATTTTCCATGCAGGCTGTTGCGAAGCATTTATTTGAAGTGCCCAAAAGTGCTGAAGACAAGGTGCTTGTGCTCATTCGAATGAACGGTGGTAACGATGGTCTAAACATGGTTTTCCCCCGAGATCAATATGCCGAGTTAGTCATACAGCGCGCCAATATTTTGGTTCCAGAATCGAGTATTTTGCCTTTAACGACCGATGTAGGTTTGCATCCGAAAATGACGGGTCTTCAAACACTTTTCAACGAAGGGAAATTATCAGTGCTGCAAAACGTAGGCTATCCAGAACCAAATCGCTCACACTTTAGGTCTACCGATATCTGGACTACCGGTGCTTTGGATATCAATCAGACCAGTGGATGGTTGGGGCGATATTTTGATGCGACGTATCCAAACTTCCCGGAGGCATATCCTAATGTAGATTACCCGGATCCTTTTGCTATCTCCATGGGTTCAGAAGTTTCGGCAACCTGTCAAGGCTTGGTCGGCAATTTTAGCCATGCCGTAAATGATCCATTTAGCAGCTCGGTTTTGCCCTTAACTCCGGTCGTCAATGATGGGACTTATTATGGTTCACAAATTGAATACATTTCTACCTTGATCAATCAGACCAACGAATACGGGCAGCAAATCAATAGTGCTGCTGTTGCCGGAAATTCTTTGTCAAATCTATATGATCCGCAAAACCCGTTGGCCGTACAATTAAAGTACATCGCCCAAATGATTTCAGGCGGTTTGAAAACAAAAGTTTACATTCTAAATATCAATGGTTTTGACACCCATGATGCTCAAGTTGATGCCAATGATGTCAGTGAAGGAGCACATGCAATTTTGTTGCAGCGCTTGTCAGATGCCATCCGTGCGTTTCAACACGACTTACAATTATTAGGCCTTGAACAGCGCGTTGCTGGCATGACCTTTTCTGAGTTTGGTCGTCAGATTGCTAGTAATGGGAGTTTAGGTACTGACCACGGAGATGCAGCCCCGTTGTTTTTATTTGGTGCTTGTATCAGTACTGGTATTGTAGGCGCTAATCCGCAAATTCCTGATCAGGTCAATAACCAAGCAGGTTTGCCGATGCAAATTGATTTTAGAGATGTTTACGCGAGTTTGCTCAAAGACTGGTTTGAAGTGGACTCAAATATTATTCAAAGCTTATTTGAACAAAACATTCAATATTTAGACCTTTTACAGGGTTGTACTAGCGCAGTTGAAAGCATTGAAAGCACAAACCAAGGCATTAAAGCGCTCGCGTTCCCAAATCCTAGTGTAGGCATACAGCAACTCAAATTTTGGAGCGTGGGTGCACACTATGAAATTTTTATTGTGAACCCACAAGGAAAAGTAGAAGCGAAAATTCACGACGCTTATTTAGGAGCTGGGCAGCAAATACTCAGCTTCAATTTGCAAAAACTGGCCACAGGAACCTATTATTACCTGCTCAAATCTGCAGAAAAACAGGAGTTAGTTGCCTTTCAGAAATTGTAAAAGCGCTTAATTCCCGCGTTGCATTTGCTCCAAGCGCTGTTGGCGTTGCATCGGGTTCTCTCTGGTTTGCTCTTGCTTATAGAGTTGATAACGAGTTGGTTGCAACTGACGCGGCCAAGTATTGTTATCGAGGTCGGTGTCGGCGGTTTCTAAGAAAGGGTCTAGTCTGAATGAAACCACCTCTTTGTCATAGATAAATACTTTGCTCACTTTTTGCTCTTCAATGCGCCAGATTTCTGCCGGGATGCGTTCAACCTTGGTGCTACCATCAGCAAAGGTGGCTTCGATGATCAGTGGCATCACGATCCCACCTATATTCTCAAAGCTGAGTTCGTAAAGTTGTTTGCCTGCATTCAAATATGCGAGGTCTTCAGGGCTGGTTTTACTCAAGAAAGACTGATATGCTTTTTCATCGAGGGCATCTACTTTATATAAATCTCGTTTGGCATAGAAGTCATCGATGTTAGCATCTTTTTCATTGACCGTTGTGGTAATGGCGGTTTTATTGCGCGTGTCTCCTATAAAGGCGTCTTTTTGTGCGTCTTTATTTTGAAGGAAGGCTTTTTCAAGCGCTGGGTTTTGGGTATTTAATTGAAACCATTTGACGTCGGTAAGTGCGATATCTACGTTGTCTGTGGAATAAAACCAAGCGCGCCAGAACCAATCGAGGTCAACGGCTGAAGCGTCTTCCATGGTGCGGAAGAAGTCTGCTGGGGTAGGGTGTTTGAAGGCCCAGCGTTCGCAATACGTTTTGAAGGCGTAGTCAAATAATTCTCGGCCCATAATTGTTTCGCGCAGGATGTTTAATGCGGTTGCAGGTTTTCCGTAGGCGTTATTTCCAAATTGTTTGATGGATTCTGAGTTGGTCATGATCGGAGAAATACCCGATTTGTCACCGCGCATGTAATCGGCAATGAGGTAGGCTGGCCCACGACGTGAAGGGTAACCGCGTTCCCATTCTTGTTCGGTGAGGTATTGCACGAAAGTGTTGAGACCTTCATCCATCCAGGTCCATTGGCGCTCATCTGAATTGATGATCATCGGGAAGAAATTGTGCCCAACTTCGTGGATAATTACACCCCACATGCCATATTTTTCTCCTTCTGAATAGGTGCCGTCTGCCTCTGGTCTGCCGCCGTTAAAGCAAATCATTGGGTATTCCATGCCAATCCATTTGGAGTGAACTGAGATGGCAACCGGATACGGATAATCGATGGTGTATTTAGAATAAGTTTTGATGGTGTGCGCCACCAATTTTGTAGAATAACGCTCCCAAAGTGGATTACCTTCTTTGGGGTAATAACTCATGCAAAGTACATTTTTTGAACCCACCGTTTGGTTTTGGGCATCCCAAATAAATTTTCTTGAGGTGGCAAAAGCGAAGTCACGCACATTTTGTGCTTTGTAAACCCAAGTTTTGGTTTGGGAACTTTTATTTTTTTCAGCAGCCTCTGCTTCGGCTTGCGTTACAATTAAAACAGGGCTATTTGATTTTTTGGCTTGTTCATAGCGCTTGCGTTGCTCAGGTGTTAAGATGCTGGCATAATTCTGACACTCGCCTGTTGCTGCAACAATGTGATCAGCAGGTACGGTCAAGGAAACTTCGTAGTCACCAAAAGGCAAGGTGAATTCTCCGCGTCCTAAGAATTGCTTGTTTTGCCAGCCTGTTACGTCATTGTAGACACACATGCGTGGAAAGAATTGAGCAATGGTATAAAGGTAGTTTTGATCCGTTTCAAAGTATTCGTAGCCCGATCTACCGCCCACTTGCATGCGGTCATTGATGTTGTACCACCACTTAATTTGAAAAGAAATGCTTTGACCAGGAAGCAAAGGCTTGGAAAGGTCAATGCGCAACATGGTCTTATTGATGAAATAACTAAGTTTTTGACCACTAGTGCTCGTGATTTGCTCAATTTTAAAACCGCCGTCGTATTTGAAATCACGTTTGCGTAAATCGCCCACACTCTTAAAGTTTTCCATTTTCTCCACTTCAATCAACTTCGTGTCCGAGTTCTCGTCATAGATGTTCTGATCGAGTTGTAGCCACAAATAATCAAGCCTATCTGGTGAATTATTGGTGTAAGTAATGGTTTCAAAACCATCGAGACGCTGCTTGGCGTCGTCGAGAACCAAGTTCATTTTGTAATCGGCTTTTTGCTGATAATAAGCATGGCCAGGCGCTCCTGATGCAGTTCGGTAAGAATTCGCGGTTGGTAATTCTTGATCGAGTTGTGCAAATTTGGCTTGTGAAAAAGCCATGGTGCTGAGTACTAATGAAAGGCTGAGTAAACTGTATTTCATGGTTTCAAGGGTATATTTTGAATTTCTTTTCCCGGAATAAAATTCAGGGTTTCTTTTTGATTTCTGTAAATGAGGGTGAGCTTATTTTGTTGTCCTGAAAAAGTATCGAACAAAGCATCAAAGTGGACATTTAAGGTATTGGTATAAGGTAAACCTAAGCTTGCTGGCAAATAAATGAGTGTCACGGGTGCAGATACAAAACACTCAATGGTGCCATTGAGTTGTGGTGAGATGCCTTCTAAACTAAACTGAGTTGTGCAAAAGGCATCAAAAGCATTAGAATCTAGTGCACAACCGTATCGAATGCTTAAGTGTTGGTTGATGTACTTTTCAAGCTGTGCTCTGATCGGTGAGCTTTCATCAGATTGTTCTAGCTTTCCGATGAGTGAGCCTCTTGGGTCAAGGGCTTTTTCGAGGTCGTGGGTGGTGAAAATAACGGTGCCTTCAAAACGTTGGGCAAGTTCGTTATAAGCCACTTCTGCATATGCGAAGTAAAATTCATGGCTCCAAGCCTTATTTTGGAGGGCCAATGCAAAAAGAAACAAAACGCAAATTTTTCGCATGGCTACGAAAATACAAAAAGGAACTGAAATTTGTATTAAATAAAAGTCCCGCACGAGGCGGGACTTTCAAACAAACAACAAACAATCCCTGCAAGCCCCATGCGGCTGAATGCAGGAATATTTTATTCTCCTTTAATCGCGTTGTTTGTCCGGAGAAGTGCCTTTTGAGACACCGTTTTTTTGCAGATATACCCAGCTTCCGGTAACCAAGAAATCTGCCTTGGGATCAAAATTGTTATAGCTATGGAGTTGTCTGAGCGTTAAACCCTGTTCTTTTGCAATCGAGTAGGCAGTTTGTCCTTCCTTTACTTGAACCTTATTGACTCTCTTTTGCGGAGGCTCAGTATTGGCCTTCGCACAAAGTACAATGAAGTTTGAAAATAAGAGCAGTACAGCTAGTCTCATGTTTGTCTCAAACGGGCACCTCCCTAAAATGGTTACATTGTCAGGTTACTTTTTATAAAATTGGGCACCAACCTGCTATTTTGACACGAATTCAAGTGTTTATCGGAAATAATGGCGTGAAAAATTGCTTTGGATTGAGCTTTGAGCAATTGTTTATCGTGAAGATCGATTAGCAAGCAGCCTTAAGATCAATCACTCAAAACAAACATTTTAAAACAACAAATTATGGAACTTAGAAACGGAGCAAATACATCGGCACCCAATCAAGATGCCAATTATCAATCACTAGAGAAATTTGCAAAAAACCTGAATGCCTTAGCAGAAGCAGGAAAACTCGATCCTGTGATAGGTCGCGATGACGAAATCAGAAGGGTTTTACAAATCCTTACCCGACGCACAAAAAACAATCCAATACTGATCGGTGAGCCGGGTGTCGGGAAAACCGCAATTGCTGAGGGCTTAGCACACCGAATTATCAATGGTGATGTCCCAGAAAATTTAAAGACCAAAACGGTCTATTCCTTGGATATGGGGTCCCTCATTGCTGGTGCCATGTACAAAGGTGAATTCGAAGAGCGGCTAAAATCGGTTGTTAAAGAAGTAATATCAGCGGAAGGGGAAATCATTTTATTTATAGATGAGATTCATACATTGGTAGGAGCTGGCGGAGGAGATGGAGCCATGGATGCAGCCAATATTTTGAAGCCTGCATTGGCACGAGGTGAACTTAGGGCTGTTGGCGCAACAACACTCAATGAGTATCAAAAATACTTCGAGAAAGACAAAGCATTGGTGCGTCGTTTCCAAACCGTTTTGGTTGATGAGCCAAGCACTGAAGATGCGATTTCGATACTTCGGGGCATCAAAGAAAAATATGAAAATCACCACAAAGTACTCATCAAAGATGCCGCAATTATTGCCGCTGTAGAATTATCACAGCGCTATATTACAGAAAGACATTTGCCAGATAAAGCGATTGATCTGATCGACGAAGCCGCTTCAAAATTGCGCATGGAAATCAATTCAAAACCTGAAGAATTAGATGAAGTGGAACGCAAAATCATGCAACTAGAAATTGAAAAAGCCGCCATTCTTCGGGAAAATGACAACAAACGGATGGAAGTGGTTGAAAAAGAGCTTGCTGAGCTCAATGCTCAAAAATTGACCTTGCAAACACGTTGGCAAGCCGAAAGAGAAATTATTGACGGCCTGCAGAAAACCAAAGAAGTAATTGAGTCCTTGAAATTTGAAGCCGATGTTGCTGAACGCAATGGCGATTACGGTAAAGTAGCCGAATTGCGCTACGGTAAAATCAAAGAAGAGGAACGTAAGCTAGAAGCCATGAAAGTGGCTCAGGAGCAAATGGAAGGCGAACACCGCATGATCAAAGAAGAGGTCGATGTGGAGGAAATCGCAGATGTTGTTGCCAAATGGACGGGTATTCCTGTAAGTAAAATGTTGGAAAGCGAGCTCAATAAACTCTTGCGCTTGGAAGAAGAACTGCACCAGCGTGTAGTAGGGCAGGAGGAAGCCATAATTGCACTCTCAGATGCCATTCGTAGAAGCCGTGCAGGTTTGCAAGATGCCAAGCGCCCGATTGGATCTTTTATCTTTTTAGGAACCACTGGTGTCGGAAAAACCGAATTAGCGAAGGCCTTAGCTGCCTACTTGTTCAATGACGAAAACGCCCTGACGCGTATAGACATGAGTGAGTATCAAGAAAAGCATACGGTAAGCCGCTTGGTTGGGGCGCCTCCGGGATATGTTGGCTACGAAGAAGGTGGGCAACTCACAGAAGCAGTCAGACGTAAGCCTTATTCCATTGTTTTGCTCGACGAAATAGAAAAAGCGCATCCGGATGTCTTTAACATTTTATTACAAGTACTAGATGATGGTAGGCTCACGGACAACAAAGGACGTTTGGTGAATTTCAAAAACACCTTGATCATCATGACTTCAAATCTCGGTTCGTCCTTGATTCACGAGCGTTTCGAAAAAGCTAAAGAACAAGATTTCCCTGAAATTGCAGAAAGAACTAAGGTGGAGGTTTTAGATTTATTAAAGCAAAATATTCGCCCAGAGTTTCTCAATCGTATCGATGAGCAAATATTATTCTTGCCTTTGACACGCACCAATGTGGCGCAAATTGTTCAGTTGCAGCTCGATGCCTTAAAGTTAAAACTCAAGGAGATGGGCATTCAGTTGGTGCTCACACCCGATGCCTTTGACCATATACTGGAATTGGGTTATGATCCGTTCTTTGGTGCACGTCCTGTGAAGCGCGTGATTCAAAAACAAGTACTGAATGAATTATCAAAAGCACTGCTGGCGCAAAATATAGACAAGTCCAAAAATGTAGTAATGGATATGTTTGACGGCAAGATAGTGTTTAGAAAACCCATTCACGAAAGTGAAGAGTTACCGGTGTAAATCGGTGCTTGTTTAGAGTCTGAATTTCTTGAAAAAGGCATCCCAGTCCCAAACGAAGTTGGAAACAATTTCATCCATTCTTTTGAGGAAAAGGGGATTGGGTGCCTGCATTTTTTTGAAGTAGTCGTCTTGGTATTCATAGAGCTCGTACTTATGAAAAATGGCTTTTGACATGCCGTAAATCCAGTTTTTCGAAGGATGATTCACACGCATGATGAAACTTTGGTAATCGCGGATCATTTGTTGAAACGCATAGATTTCCATTTCATAAACGCGTGCTAATTTTTCAAAAATAAGTTGTTCTACTCTTGCAGCCTGATCTGGTTCAAAAGTACTTTCTAAGAAGGAAAGATTGCCAACAACAATGATGAGTCCAAAATGAGCGCTGTCTGAAGGGGCAATATTTGGTGAAACAACAAAAGCGCTGTCTTCGTTGATCATGGCAGCAACTTCGGCAAAACCTTTGTCAACGCTATCAAAGATGCCATTTATAAAAACGTTGGCAACTTGGTTGTCGGTCAATTTTTTCTTGGTAAATGAACTGAACATCTTGGTTTTGGTTTGCTTCATTACAAATTTAACATTCACTTCAGCGCTCACGACCTTTACAAAAAGTGCTTTATCAACTGAGTTTTCAACAAGAAAAGCACAAAAATCACCTTAACTTTGCAAAAAATTAAAAGATGAAAGCAATTATCAAAACAAACAAAGGAGACATGCACGTGAACTTCTTTGAAAACGATGCGCCAAATACGGTGGCCAACTTTGTAAAATTAGCCAATGATGGTTTTTATAACGGTCTAAAATGGCACCGTGTTTTACCTGACTTCGTGATTCAAGGCGGTTGCCCAAACACGCGTGAAGGTGCTTCAGGGATGCCAGGCACAGGTGGTCCAGGTTATCAAATCGATTGTGAATTGAACGGAGAAAATCAATTCCATGACCGCGGTGTTTTATCAATGGCACATGCCGGAAGAAATACAGGTGGTTCTCAGTTTTTTGTTTGTCATTCAAGAAACAATACCGCACACCTCGACCGCAATCATACGGTTTTTGGAAAAGTTACCGAAGGGTTAGATGTGATTGATGACATCAGACAAGGAGACAGCATCGACGAAATTCAAATCATTGCTGAATAAATTAAGTCTTCACCAAATTCATTGTTCTTTCATGAACGGAAAATAAAAAAGGAGCACGCGTGCTCCTTTTTTATTGTTTTATCTTTCTTGTTCAAAAAGCCTTCAAGTTGCGCTGCACATTAACTGAGCAGAGCTTGTTGAATTAATGATTTTTTGCGAATTCAATAATGAGATCGGCGAGTTCTTCACCAATGCGATCCTGTGCTTCTAAGGTGGCTGCACCAATGTGCGGCGTACAAGCAATTCTAGGATGGCTTAAAAGTGCAGGCATTGGGTTGGGCTCGTTTTCATACACATCGAGCGCCGCAGCTGCAACCTTACCTTCTTCAAGCGCCAGTAGCAAAGCGTTTTCGTCGATAACGCCACCACGTGCAGTATTGACCAAACGCACCCCTTTTTTCATCAAAGAAAACTCATGAGCGCCTAAAACTGCTGCGCCATCTGGTTGTTTAGGAACATGAATAGAGATGTAATCGAGTTGCGGTAAAGCATCGGGTAAAGAGTCAACTACTTTTACTGGGATTTCAATGGTCTGACCACCAATTTTGAGTGTGATGGGTTGGATACGTGCTCTGCGTTCTATGGCAATAACTTTCATGCCAGCCCCCAGAGCGTATGATGCCAAACATTGACCAATACGACCAAAGCCAATAATACCAAGTGTTTTCCCTCGCAATTCAACACCTTTTGCAAAGGCTTTTTTAAGGGCAGAGAAATCTCCGCCATCCATTTCCTTAAATGAATTATTTAAAAAGCGAGAAATCGAAAACAATTGCCCCATGACCAATTCGGCCACAGATTGAGAGGAAGACGCAGGGGTATTAATAACGGTGAGGCCCTTTTCTCTGGCGTAAGCGACATCGATGTTGTCCATGCCAACACCACCGCGTCCGATCAGTTTTAAATTCGGGCAAGCATCAATGACTTCTTTGCGCACTGATGTGGCACTGCGTACGAGCACTGCGTCAAAATTTTGCGCATTGATAGCTGTTGCTAATGCTGCTTGATCTACTTTGTCTGTACTGACAATATGCCCTGCTGCTTCTAGTAAAGATTTACCAAGATCTGAGATGCCGTCGTTTGCAAGTATTTTCATGGCTTATCCTTTGCGGTTAAATTCATTCATGACATCGACCAATACTTGTACGCTTTCAAGTGGAAGTGCATTGTATAAAGAGGCACGGTAACCACCAACTGAACGGTGCCCTGGCAAGCCTACGATGTCCGCGCCTTTCCAAAGTGCATCGAATTCAGCTGTGCGACTCTCGTCTGTCAAAGCAAAGGTGACATTCATTAAAGAGCGGTCTTCTGTAGCAACATTACCTTTGAAGGCATCAAGTTGATCAATGGCGTCGTAAAGCAATTTGGCTTTAGCTTCATTTTTTAGTTCTTGTGCTTGAACACCACCGTTAGCTAGTAGGTGACGCAAGTTCAGCATGGCCACGTATACACTGAAAACAGGTGGGGTATTGAGCATCGATTCTTTTTCTACATGCTGCTTGAGGTCAAGGTAAGTAGGCATGAAATCAGCGCTGCTTTTGCCCAATGCGTCATCTTTGACAATATATAGAGTGGCACCTGCTGGCCCTAAGTTCTTTTGAGCTCCAGCATAAATCAAGTCATAGGCGGCAACATCGATTTCTTTGGAAAAAATATCTGAAGACATATCGCAAACCAAAGGATGTTTGGTATGTGGGATTTCTTTGAATTGGGTACCGTAGATGGTATTATTGCTAGTGAAATGCACGAAGTCGAGGTCATCGGCAATGGTGTAGTTTTTAGGGATGTAGCTGAATTTTTGGTCTTCAGAGGAAGCAAAAACATCAACGTTAAGCCCTACCTTTTTGGCTTCTTTGATAGCACCACTAGCCCAAGTACCTGTATTGATGTAGCCAGCTTTTTTGTTGGCGCGTTGCATATTGAGTGCAGCGATGGTAAAGCCTAATGTGGCGCCACCTTGCAGGTAAGCCACAGAATAACCAGCAGGAACATTGAGTGCTTTCTTTACTAAATCAAGCGCTTCGTCCATGACGGCAACAAAATCTTTGTGTCGGTGTGAAACTTCAAGGATAGAAAGCCCATTGAAATCTAGTACGGCAGCGGCTGCCTGTTCAAATACTTCTTGTGGTAAAATGCAGGGACCTGCGCCAAAATTGTGTTTCATGTTTGATTGATTATGCGGTATATTTTACGCTACAAAGGTGCAAAAAAAAGAGCTGCGGATGCAGCTCTTTGAAATCATTTTGCAGTTTTTGTAGTTGGCTTTTTCGCTGCAGGTTTTTTAGCAGCGGCCTTTGGTTTTGCTTCTTTCGTCGCTTTTTCTTTTTTCGCTTTTGGTGCAGGCATTACTTGCTCTTCTTTGCGTTTTCTAGTGATACCATAAGAGCCCATTGCTCTTTTTCCTTTGGTCGTTTTTTTATCTCCTTTTCCCATAAGTTGTTGTTTATGTTGAGTATACAACCAAAGTTAGAAATCTTTTTTAAATTCTGATCTATATTTTTCAGCAAGGGCAGACCCTCCATTTAAAATTTTTTCACACCAACTTATTTTCAGTTCAGTTTGCGCTTCAGTACTCAAGATAAATGGGATATTTTCTTGTTGCATTCTTGTCCTGAGCGCACTCATTAATATGGCTGCCGATACCGAAACGTTATAGCTTTCCGTGAAACCATGCATCGGAATTTTAACAAAATAATCTGCATGGCTTTGAAGTTCCTCTGAAATACCATGTTTTTCAGCGCCAAAAAACAAAGCAATGGGTTGGTCTAAGGGTAGGTTTTGTGGCGTGTAGGCATCGCGATGAGGTGTGGTGGCCACAATTTTATAGCCGTTGTTTCTCAAATCCTGAATAGCGTCTAAAACAGGTTCTGGTTCTTCTTGGTGCTGAACCACGTCTAGCCAACGGGCAGCACCGAGAGCGATATCTCGTTGAAATTCATAACGGTTGTTTTTTTCGACGAGGTGTAGTTCTTGAAAACCCAGACAATCCATACTGCGCATCACGGCTGAGGCGTTGTGGTCTTGTTGGATATTTTCAAGGGCGAGGACTAAATACTTGCTGCGTTGGGCTGCAATTTTCTCAAATAGTTCAACCTTGTTGGGAGTGATGATTTTATAAAATTCTTGAAGAAGGTAGTCGTTTTCTGTCATCGCTTATAATTGTTTTGACATTAAATGATGTTGAATTTCACTGAAGAGCAAATGAGATTTTTCGATGTACTGGTAGCCTAATTTTTTATAAAAGTCCATGGCCTGTTCTCGTGTATGCAGGTCAATGGTTTGAATACCAGCTGCTTTTGCAATGTTTTCCATCTGATGCATCAATTGACGCCCGACTCCCGTTTTCTGTAAATTCGATGCGACAGCCATGAATCGAATTTGTGCTTTGGTATTATCCAAAATGTCTAGGCGTCCGACACCAAGAATTTCATTGGCGGTATTGAAATACGCAAAGTGTTGATGCGCAGCTTCATCGTTGGTTCTTTCTGAACCTTGCGCTTGCCCCCACGGAGCCCTCAGTATCTCATAGCGCAATTGGTAATAGGCAAGCCATTCTTGTTCAGTTTCAGGCGTTCGGATCATCGGAAATTTGAAAAGCAAGTTGTGTGACTCTTTTGGTGATTTGACCTTGGGTAGCTTCGGCTCTTACCAAGGCCTGTGCTGCGCCGTCGTTAAAAACTTCAGCCATATTTTTGATAATGGCCACAGGAACGCCAATAGCAACTAATGCATTGAATAATTCTTCGGCAGCTCTTTCTCGGACCGCAAGTTGAATTTCTTTGGCTAATTGAATTCGGTTTTTTACCCTGAGCTGATTCTCTTTATAAAGTGGATTTTCTAAAACAGCAGACAAATTCAGAACAAGACAAAGTTTCTCGAAATGAGCATTAGAACCAATCGCAAAGGTGATGTCTTTTTGATCAAGCGTTTTGAAAATTTCGCCGTAAGGGGCAATATTCGGGTGCAGGCTGCCAATGGGCTGAGCCACATGTTGAGCCATGAGGTAATTGGAAGCTTGGTTTGCCAAACTGGAGATGGCGGCGTCGTAAAGTGAGACGCTCACTACCTGACCTTTGGGGGCCTTTTCTCTTTGCAGTAAAGCGAGTAGCAAACCTTCCTTGAGCTGATGCGCGGCCAACACGTCAATGAGTGCCACCGGCATTTTTGTGGGGCCGCTTTCTGGTGTCCCGTTCATAGACATAAAACCCGTCTCGGCTTGCAAAATGAGGTCATAAGCAATGCGGTCTTTTTCCGAACCAAAGCCCGTAATTTTCCCAATGATGAGCTTGGGTTGCAGTTTCCAAAGTGTTTTTGGATCAAGTTTGAGCTTGGTATCATCTCCCTTTTTGAAATTCATTAAGACCACATCTGTGTCGCTTAATTCCTCCAAAAAACGAGCGTAATCTTGCGCTTTTAGAAAATCAAGTTTCAAGAGTTCTTTGCCATAATTAACACTTGAATAGTAAGCACTTGGAGCCAACGGATTTTCAGTAGCCAAGCGCCAAGTGTTGGTGACATCGCCATGGATAGGATGCTCGATTTTAATAACGCGAGCGCCCAACTCTGCAAAAAAGGTACCTACCGATGGTCCCGCTAAAACGGTAGAGAGGTCGATGATTTTCAGCTCTTGAAAAGGTTTTTCTTTCATTTTTGCGCGATCGTATCTATAATGCTCAGCTCTACTTGTGTAATGCCATCGCGCACAAAATTAAGTTTTTTTGCGGCTGCCCAACTCACATCTATTACCCGACTACTCGAGGCTGACATGCGGTCAATGATGCGCAAAACAACTATGGAGTCGTTTTTCAGATTGCGAACTTTCACCCTCGTTCCGAATGGAAGACGCGCGTGTGCCGCCGTTAAGCTATCAGAAAAATAGCGTTCTCCTGAAGAAGTGCGTTGACCGTTCATCGACTGTGAATAATAGGATGCTTTTCCACGCTGAAACACATCATCGCTACCTGAAAGAAATATTAAGATGAGTAATGAATAAATCAAATACATGATCAATTATTTGTTTTGAAAAGTTGAGGCTTATTTTTGATGCAACGTGGTAAAGTTTTCAAGTGTAATATCTTTAATATTACCGTTACAATATTTAATAATTTTCGCAAGTCCGTTATCGTCACCAATTCTGATGTGCGTAGCGCAATTATTTGCTCTGTTATCCGTGTATTCAGTTACTTCATTTTTATCAATATTTTGGCTGTAAATAGAAGAAACAAATGGCAGTCCGATTAATATTCTTAAAATAATTTTCACTGATGTTGTTTTAAACAGATGTCTCCATTCCAAATGAAATTGGTAAAATAAATTTAAGTGATTTTGATCAATGATAAAAAATAGCCCGTATTTGATCTATATTTTTTAGCAAAATGAACGAGCAAAATAGTTTTAAATCCGTAAATTTGATGCGCAAAAATATCCTTACAATTCAGTATTATGAAAGTATTTGACCTCGACATGATTCAACGCGTTTACGAACGCTACCCTGCACGCATTGCCGCTGCGAGAAAAGTAGTTGGCAGACCGCTTACTTTATCAGAAAAAATTCTATATGCCCACTTGTGGGAAGGAGAAGCTAGTGCAGCTTTCGAAAGAGGAAAATCATACGTGGATTTCGCACCAGACCGCGTAGCGATGCAAGATGCTACAGCTCAAATGGCTTTGTTGCAATTCATGCAAGCCGGAAAAAAACGCGTAGCCGTGCCTTCAACAGTGCATGCTGATCACCTTATTCAAGCAAGAGTAGGTGCAAGCAAGGATCTTCAAGAATCTTTGAACCAAAACAACGAAGTATTCAACTTCTTGTCTTCTATTTCAAACAAATACGGCATTGGTTTCTGGAAACCAGGAGCGGGTATCATTCACCAAGTTGTCCTTGAAAATTATGCTTTTCCTGGAGGTATGATGATTGGTACAGACTCACACACCGTAAATGCAGGTGGTCTCGGAATGGTGGCTATCGGTGTTGGTGGTGCTGATGCAGTAGATGTCATGGCCGGAATGGCTTGGGAATTGAAATTCCCTAAACTCATCGGTGTAAAATTAACAGGTAAACTCAATGGCTGGACTTCCGCGAAAGATGTCATCTTAAAAGTAGCTGATATCTTAACTGTAAAAGGCGGAACAGGTGCAATTGTTGAATATTTCGGCGAAGGCGCGCTTTCTTTGTCTTGTACTGGAAAAGGAACTATTTGTAATATGGGTGCTGAAATTGGCGCTACTACTTCTACATTTGGCTACGACGAATCCATGCGTCGTTACCTCAAGGCAACGGGTCGTGAAGAAGTTGTTAATGCAGCTGATGCCATTGCAGAGCACCTTACCGGTGACCAAGAAGTTTACGCTGAGCCAGAAAAATACTTCGATCAACTCATTGAAATCAACCTAAGCGAACTAGAACCACACGTGAATGGTCCGTTTACACCAGACCGCGGAACACCAGTTTCTAAAATGCGTGCCGAGGCTACTGCAAACGGTTGGCCACTTCAAGTAGAGTGGGGGCTTATTGGTTCTTGTACCAATTCATCTTACGAAGATTTAGCCCGTGCGGCGTCTATCGTCAAACAAGCCGTTGACATGGGTATTACGCCAAAAGCAGAATTTGGGATCAATCCAGGTTCTGAGCAAGTTCGCTACACCGCAGAGCGCGATGGCATTCTTGCTGAATTTGAAAAAATGGGTACCAAAGTATTTACAAACGCTTGTGGGCCATGTATTGGTCAGTGGGCACGCGAAGGAGCAGAAAAGCAAGAGAAAAACACCATCGTTCACTCTTTCAATAGAAACTTTTCTAAAAGAGCCGATGGCAACCCGAATACACACGCCTTTGTAACGAGCCCTGAAATGGTTGCAGCATTGGCTATTGCCGGAGACCTCGGTTTCAATCCACTCACGGATACTTTAACAAACGATAAAGGGGAGCAAGTAAAATTGCAAGCTCCTTTCGGAGATGAATTGCCAACTAAAGGTTTTGCAGTCGAAGACAACGGATATCAAGCTCCTGCTGCCGACGGAAGCGCTGTAGAAATCGCAGTAGCCCCAGACTCTCAGCGCCTTCAATTGCTTGAGAACTTCCCTGCTTGGGACGGAGAAAACATCAACGGTGCGCGTCTTCTGATCAAAGCAAAAGGTAAGTGTACCACTGACCACATTTCAATGGCAGGTCCTTGGTTGCGTTACCGTGGTCACCTTGACAACATTTCAAATAACATGCTCATCGGTGCTGAAAACGCATTTAACGGTGAGGCTAATAAAGTGAAAAATCAATTAACAGGTGAATACGCAGAAGTTCCTGCCGTGCAACGTGCTTACAAGGCTGCTGGTGTTCCATCAATCGTCGTGGGTGACCACAACTACGGTGAAGGTTCATCACGAGAGCATGCAGCCATGGAGCCGCGTCATTTGGGTGTACGTGCTGTATTGGTAAAATCTTTTGCCCGTATTCACGAAACCAACCTTAAAAAACAAGGAATGCTCGCGCTCACTTTCGTCAATGAAGCTGACTACGACAAAATCCAAGAAGACGATACTTTTGATTTTATCGACCTCAAAGATTTTGCACCTGAGAAACCGCTTACGCTGCTCATCAAGCACAGCAATGGTTCATCTGAGCAAATCCAAGTACAACACACATACAATGCCTCTCAAATTGAATGGTTCAGAGCTGGTTCAGCCTTGAACTTGATCAAAATGATGGAAGCTTAATATGAAAACTATTTTTTGTATTGCCTTTTTGAGCCTGTTCTCCTATGGAGTTCAGGCTCAAGCTTTGTTTAGGGGTAACTTTACCGCTACAGCTTATCTCGGATATCCGAACATTATGCGCGCTAGTATGGAAATCAATGAAGGGATTCCGTTAGGCACAAACGTCAACTATAATGGTATTGCGCCTTCCGGTTTGCGCCTGATGTACATGATCGGAGATGACGTCAGCGTCGGACTTGATTTCATATACACACAAGCCAGCGCCCGATATGCAAAAGTGGATACTTCTTTCTTTAACAATCAATGGAATTATGTTACCAATAATTACCAGATTTCGAAGCAAAGATTCCGCCCGCAGTTTCGTTTTGACATCCATTTAGGCGCCTTAAATCCTAATCTAGATCAATATATCGGCCTGGCAGTTGGCGGAAACATGCGTTGGCGAAATGTTTATATCAACGATACTTTAGTCAGTACCCAGCCCAATGCCCTAGATTTCGTTGTACCTGTTTCCTTTCGGGTTTGTTATGGTTTTCAATACCTGATCAATTATAATTTAGCGCTTAGTTCTGAAATAGGTCTGGGTGGCCCGATCTTTCAAGGAGGCTTAACTTATCGTTTTTGATCGGTTCAAACCATTGAATAATTCCCAATTTCATAGAAAGTACAAAATGTGCTATTCTAGAAAACTTGAAAAGCATGCATAAAAAAAAAGCCCCTACAACTGTAAGGGCTTTTTTTATGGGTTGACTACCAGGTCTTAGTAGCGGTAGTGTTCTGATTTGAATGGACCAGCTACGGTTACACCGATGTAAGCTGCCTGCTCTTCAGATAAAGTCTCGAGCTCTACACCAATTTTAGAAAGGTGTAAGCGCGCTACTTTTTCATCGAGGTGCTTAGGAAGGGTATAAACGTCGTTTTCGTAGTTGTCTGAGTGGTTCCAAAGCTCAAGTTGAGCCAAGGTTTGGTTGGTGAATGAGTTAGACATCACAAAAGATGGGTGACCCGTTGCACAACCAAGGTTTACCAAACGTCCTTCAGCTAAAACAATAATGTCCTTGCCTTTCACGTCGTAAAGGTCAACTTGTGGTTTGATTTCCATTTTAGATTGACCATAGTTTGCATTTAACCAAGCCATATCGATTTCGTTGTCGAAGTGACCAATGTTACAAACGATTGTTTTGTCTTTCATGGCTTCAAAATGACGACCTACCACGATGTTTTTGTTTCCGGTTGCGGTAACAATGATATCGGCTAGGTGGATCACTTTATCGAGTGGCTTCACTTCAAAACCATCCATGGCTGCTTGAAGCGCACAAATTGGGTCGATTTCAGTAACGATGACGCGGGCACCTGCACCTTGTAATGAAGCAGCAGATCCTTTACCTACATCTCCGTAACCACAAACGATCGCAACTTTACCAGCCATCATGACATCAGTAGCACGACGAATCGCATCTACCAATGATTCTTTACAACCGTATTTGTTGTCAAACTTAGATTTCGTGACAGAGTCATTGACGTTGATGGCAGGCATCACAAGGGTGCCATTTTTCTTGCGCTCATACAAGCGGTGAACACCAGTTGTGGTTTCTTCAGAAAGACCTTTGATATCTTTAGTGAGTTCTGGGAAACGGTCAAATACCATGTTGGTGAGGTCTCCACCGTCGTCAAGGATCATGTTGAGAGCTTTGCCACCTTCAAATGCGAACAAAGTTTGCTCAATACACCAATCAAATTCTTCTTCGTTCATGCCTTTCCATGCAAAAACCGGAATACCAGCTGCTGCGATTGCTGCTGCGGCGTGGTCTTGCGTTGAAAAGATGTTACATGAAGACCAAGTTACTTCAGCACCCAATTCAACCAACGTTTCAATGAGAACAGCTGTTTGAATGGTCATGTGCAAGCAGCCTGCGATGCGTGCACCTGCAAGTGGTTTGCTGGCTCCGTATTCTTCGCGAAGCGCCATAAGGCCTGGCATTTCAGCTTCAGCTAATTTGATTTCTTTGCGCCCCCAATCTGCGAGGCTGATGTCTTTTACTTTATAATTCATGAGTCTAATTTGCGTTATTCTATTTTGCGTTGCAAAGGTAAGTGCTTTTTTGTTCAAAAGCACTAGAGCTGCTCTCTAATCAATTGGGTTAATCCTTCTACAAAAGCAGGATGTGTATTGGAGCTCGGGACAAGCTGGACTTTTTCGCCACCTTTTTCTTCAAAGATCTCTTGGTATTCGTCGCCAATTTCAATGAGGGTCTCCAGGCAATCTGCTACAAAGGCAGGGCTAAATACTAAAAGTTTTTTAGCGCCTTTTTCTGCCCATTCTTCCACAACCTTATCAGAGAAAGGGGTCAGCCATTTTTTATCGAGCCTAGACTGAAAGCAAACGGTGTAATCTTTTTCTGTGAGGCCTAATTCTTTAGCGATAAGCCTGGTGGTTGCATAACTAGTGGCTTTATAGCAGAATTTATTTTTTTCGTTGACCTCGACTTCGCAAGGTTGGTCTTCACAAAGATCGGTGCCCTCATAAACTTTGTCTACCTGTCTTTCAGGAAGGCCGTGGTAGGAGAATAAGATATGATCGTAATCGGAGAGCTGAAATTTCTTGGCGTTGTCAACTATGGAATGAATGTAGCCAGGGTTGTCATAGAATTGGCTGATGATCTTGATTTCAGGAATGACCCACCATTTGCGGATGATATCCATGGCTTTTTCAATGGCCGAACCTGTTGAGGCTGAAGCGTATTGCGGAAACAAAGGCAACAATACAATGCGGTCATAGTTGGCCAAGCGCATTTTTTCAAGTACTGAATCTAAGGATGGATTTTTGTAGCGCATCGCCATTTCAATGGTCACGTGCTCTCCTTCAAAATTCTTTTGCAAAAGCGCTTGCAAGGCTAGCGTGTGTGTAAGTAACGGCGACTCGCCTTCTCCGAGTTCCCAGAGCTCTTTGTATATTTTAGCAGACTTAGGTGCTCTAAAAGGCACAATGATGCCATTGACTAAAATTTTGCGAATCAAATAAGGAAGGTCAATGACGCGTGGATCGTTGAGGAATTCGGAAAGGTAACTGCGGACATCGCTCACACGAGGTGAGTCTGGGGTGCCGAGCTGAATTAATAAGACGCCAGTTTTTTTCATAAGTGTTGTTTCTCCAACAAGCTAGGGCTTGCAATGTTCAAAATTACTGCTTTTCTCATGAATAGCTCATCGTTTAGACCTAACTTTGTTGCATGGAGCCTCGTTCATTTTTGCAGCACTTGAACCCCGAAAATTTTGAAAAGCTTGCCCTCGAAACTTTTGAGCGGCAATACAAAAATGTACCTATTTATCGCTCCTATGTTGAGTTACTTGGTACTCCTCGGCCGCAAACGCTGCAAGAAATTCCATTTTTACCCATTTCGTTTTTCAAAACTCATCGGGTCTTGCCAGAAGGCCTCGCAGAGCAAAAAACATTTCTTTCTAGCGGGACCACTCTACAACAAAGAAGTCAGCATATCGTCCATGATTTAGCTTGGTACAAAAGTTCCTTAATGCTAGGTTTTGAGCGTGAATTTGGCCCAGCTGATCAATTTGTTTTTATAGCGCTTTTGCCATCCTACTTAGAAAACGGAGACTCCAGCCTCATTTATATGGTGGATCAACTGATTGCAGCTAGTCAAAACGAACTTTCGGGTTATTATCTTTCTGAGCTGCAAGAAGTGCAAGAAGTTTATAACGCAGCTAGACAGCAAGGGAAACGAGCGTTTATTTTTGGCGTGGCTTATGCCTTACTAGATCTTGGTGAATTGGGCTTGAATTTGTCGGAGGCACTCATACTAGAAACAGGTGGTATGAAAGGCAGACGAAAAGAACTGAGCAAAATCGAGTTGCACGAAGCACTGAAGGTTGGTTTTCATGTTCCCAAGATTTATTCAGAATACGGCATGACTGAACTACTCTCTCAAGCTTATTTCAATCCTGAAACAGCCATTTTCAAAACACCAGCTTGGTGTAAAGTGCTCATTCGCGATGCCTATGATCCTTTTTCATATGTTCCCGACGGGCAAAAAGGTGGCATCAACTTCATTGATTTAGCCAATCAGTGGTCTTGCAGTTTTATCCAAACAGATGATTTAGGCCGCATACAAAACGATGGTTTTACAGTAGAAGGAAGGCTTGAAGCAACGGATATCAGAGGTTGTAATCTTTTGATTGATTAATCAGTATTCTTCTTAAATTTGAAAATATGAGTCTTCAAACAATCCTTGTTTTGTGTGTCATCGGTATTGCAGCCGGTATGCTGAGCGGAATGGTCGGCGTAGGTGGCGGCATTATCATCGTTCCAGCTTTGGTATTTATTGTGGGTCTGAGTCAGCATCAGGCTCAAGGCACTTCGTTGTTTATTTTGTCTTTGCCTGTATTGTTGCTTGCCGTGTTCAATTACTGGAAAACTGGAAATATCAATTGGCGTTTTGGTCTCATCATTGCCAGTACCTTTATCGTGGGTTCTTATTTTGGTTCCAAACTCAGCTTAAAGCTACCAGAGGCTTGGGTCAAACTCATTTTCGGACTCTTATTGGCTTATGTCTCTGTTCAAATGCTTATGTCTGGTTATCAAAGCTTGAATCAAAATGATGGCAACTGAAATTGAAAAAAGCATTGCTCAATTAGCAGCTGAGCTGCTAGCGTGGCGCAGGCACCTGCACATGCATCCGGAGCCTTCTTTTCAAGAATGGAAAACCATGGACTACGTGTGTGAGGTTCTTGAAAATTACGGCATTTCATATCAAAAAGGGGTGGCCGAAACGGGTGTAGTTGCTGTTATTCGTGCAAGTTGGCATGACCAAGATGCAAGTTGTCTTGGTTTGCGTGCCGATCTTGATGCGCTGCCCATTCAGGAGCTCAATGAGGTGCCTTACAAGAGTCAAAACGAAGGTTGGATGCATGCCTGTGGCCATGACGTCCATACAGCTATTTTATTAGGGACAGCCGTTGTGTTGTCTGAACACAAAGAAGCGCTGCAACGCCCTATAAAACTTATTTTTCAGCCGGGCGAAGAACAAAGCCCAGGCGGCTCTACATTAATGCTGAAAGCTGGTGTGCTCGAAAATCCGAGCGTTTCCGAATTGGTTGCACTTCACGTGTATCCTGAAATGCCAGTAGGCGAGGTAGGGCTCCGAAGCGGACTTTACATGGCTTCTAGCGATGAATTGCACATAGATATTGAAGGTGTTGGCGGACACGGCGCTTTGCCTGCGCGTTTCATCAATCCAATAGATGCAGGTATGGCTTGGATGCAAGCTTGTAAAGCCGACCTCCACCAGAAGTGTCCACCAATGGTGCCGCAAGTACTTACTTTTGGCCGTTTCGAAGCTTTAGGGAGCACCAACGTAGTTGCGGGTACCGCACAAATCAAAGGTACCTTCAGAACAATGGATGAACAATGGCGTGCGCAAGCGCATGAATTGATGCAAGCGCAAGCCGCAAAAATAAGTGCAGAAACTGGTTCAAAAATCAAATTGTATATCGCCAAGGGTTATCCCTTTCTTAAAAACGACCCCGCTTTAAGCGCTCGTGTAGAAGAAATTTTAATCAATACGCTTGGCGTCAATCAGGTGAAAAGCTTAGACTTGCGAATGACAGCTGAAGACTTTGCGTTCTATAGCCAAGAAAAACCGGTGTGTTTCTTTAGACTGGGTGTCGGTAATCAAGAAAAAGGTATTGTCCACGCGGTACATCATCCGCGCTTTGATATTGACGAACAAGCCCTCGAAATAGGGGTCAAGTGTATGGTTCAAATTGCATTGGCATGAAACCAAAAAGCCTTGGATATTTAGGATTCATTTTAATTGTATTTGTTTGCGCCATTTTACTACAAGGTTGCACCAAGGCAAAAAAAAACACAAAACTTCTACCAGGGTCTTGGGCAGTAAATGTTGTTCGTATTGAAGATGGCGCTGGCTTCTTGTTTTATGATAGCCTTGCGGCAGGTAGCTTTAAATTTACTGCTGAGCAACTCAGCGGAAAAAGCAACTATAGCTATGCCTATTTCGGACAAAATATGGTCACAGATTCTGCTGTATTTGAAAACAATAATATTTGGTTAGATAGCAAAGGAGAAGAGCTGTCAATTGCACGCCCTACAGATACACTTCGGGCAAAAATCATCATGCTGACCAACAAAAGCCTGACTTTTGAATTTTACGACGAAATAGCTTTTCGCTTGAAGCGCTTTACTTGTACGCGTCAATAATTATAAAAAGCCTAGTTCGAGTTTCGCTTCTTCACTCATCATGTCTTTGTCCCAAGGTGGATCAAACACAATATTGACCTTTGCCGAATTGACGCCCTCAACACTGGCTACCTTATCTTCTACTTCTTTAGGTAAAGATTCGGCAACAGGGCAGTTTGGTGAAGTAAGTGTCATATCGATGAAAACAGCGTTGTCGTCTTCTATTTTCACTTCATAGATAAGGCCTAGTTCGAAAATATCGACAGGGATTTCAGGGTCATAAATGGTTTTGAGCATTTCTACAATGCGGTCTTCGAGTTCATTCATGGGTTTAACGATTGAAGCGCTTCGGTTTTAATTCTTTTGACCATACTGAGTAAGCCATTGGCTCGGGTAGGTGATAGGTGTTCTGTGAGGCCAATTTCATCGATGAAAAAAGGCTCAGTTTGCAAAATAGTTTGCGGTGTTTCGCCATTGTAAACTTGCAAAAGCATACCAATGATGCCTCTGGTAATGATGGCATCTGCATCAGCTTCAAAAAACATTTTTCCATCTTGAAGCGCGCAGGAAAGCCAAACATTCGATTGACAACCTTCGATGAGTTTGTCTTTGGTTTTGTTGTCTTCAGAGAGGCCTTTTACAGCTTTGCCGAGTTCAATGATGTACTCGTATTTATCCATCCAGTCTTCATAGATGCTAAATTCGTCGATGAGGTCTTGTTGTTTTTCTTGGATGGTCATGCGCCAAGGATTTGCATGCTGCGCTCGAGGGCGGCAACAAAAGTATCTATTTCTGCTTTGGTGTTGTAAAAGGCAAAAGAGGCCCGCACAGTACCTGGGATTCCGTAGAAATCCATGAGGGGTTGTGTGCAGTGGTGTCCGGTTCGGACAGCAATGCCTTGTTTGTCTAGTAAAGTGCCGAGATCAAAAGGATGCATGTTGTCAATGGTAAACGAAACTACACTTGTTTTGTTCTTGGCTTCACCGATGATGTGTAAGCCTTCAAAAGTATCAAGAATGCCTTGGGCATATTTGGTGAGTTCGAGTTCGTGGGCTGCGGCAGCCTCTAGATCAAGATCATTTAGAAAGTCAATGGCACTACCAAGGCCAATGGCGCCGGCAATATGTGGTGTGCCCGCCTCAAATTTGAGCGGCAACGTGTTATAAGTGGTGCGCTCAAAGGTGACTTTGGCTATCATGTCGCCACCACCTTGATACGGGGGCATTTTCTCTAGGATTTCCTCTTTTCCGTAAAGAATTCCGATACCTGTTGGGCCAAATACTTTATGACCCGAAAAGACATAGAAATCGCAGTCTAAGGCCTTGACATCAATGGAGAGGTGCTGAATACTTTGTGCACCGTCGAGTAGCACCTTGGCGCCGGCCTGATGTGCCTTTTGAATGAGGCTTTGTACCGGATTAATGGTGCCAAGCGTGTTTGATATATGGGTGAGGGCAAAAAGTTTGGTCTTTTCCGAGAGCAAAGCTTCAAAAGCCTCGAGGTCTAGTTCACCTTTTTTACTAATAGGAACGACCTTCAGTACACAGCCTTTGCGCTCGCATAGCAATTGCCACGGCACAATATTGGAGTGGTGTTCCATGGCAGTGATGAGGATTTCATCGCCGGGCTTTAGCAGTTCACCAAAGGAAAACGCTACTAAATTGATGCCGTCGGTGGTTCCTTTTGTAAAGATGATTTCGTCGGGGCTTTTGGCGCCGATGTAGGCTTGAATGGTGCGGCGCGCTTGTTCGTAGGCGGTAGTAGCTTGTTGGCTCAGGTAATGCACACCTCGGTGAATATTGGCATTTTCTAACGCATAATATTGCTTGAGGGTATCGAGTACCACTTGCGGTTTTTGAGAAGTTGCCCCGTTGTCAAAATAAATGAGCTGCTTGCCGTAAACTTGTTGACGCAACGCCGGGAATTGGTCGCGGATCGCTTGTACTGAGAAAGGAGAAGCACCCATAATGAATTTTTCACAAAGGTACGCTTTTTGGTTATTTTGAATGGTTCTAAAGAAGCAAAAGATTTGCTTTTTTTATCAGTAGCAACCAATTCAATTATTTGAGCATCCTTTTCCCGTTTTATTTGGCTTTGAGCACCACATAGGGAATCAAAATTTCTTCCAAAGAAATGCCGCCATGTTGGAAGGTCTGACCATAATAGTTTACAAAGTGATTGTAGTTGTTTGGATACACAAAGAAATCTTGTTCTTTAGCGAAAACAAATTCGGCTGAAAGCTTGAGTTTAGGTAGCTGCGCTTCTTGTGGATTTTTAATGACAAACACCTCTTTTTGGTCATAACTGAGGCCTCGGCCAGCCTTATAACGAAGGTTGCTGTTTGTATTGCGCTCGCCAACAATCTTGACAGGCTTGGTCACTTTGATGGTACCATGATCCGTCGTAATAATGAGGCGCTGCCCCGCTTCGGCTATTTTTTTCAGAATATCGAGTAGTGGAGAGTGCTCTAGCCAACTGGTGGTAATCGAGCGGTATGCGGCTTCGTTATCGGCTAGTTCTCTAATGACTTCCATTTCAGTGCGCGCATGCGAAAGCATGTCTACAAAATTGTAAACGATAAAGTTGACGTCGTTGTCTTTCCACTGATGGAACTGATCGGCGAGCTTCTTGCCCGCTTCCACATTTGTGATTTTATTATAAGACCACTTGACGTTTTTTCCCAAGCGCTTGAGTTGAGCTTCCAGAAAATCTTTTTCATGGAGGTTCTTACCACCTTCGTCGTCTTCGTTCTTCCAGAGTGTCGGGAAGCGGCGTTCAATTTCAGCAGGGAGCAAGCCGGCAAAAAAAGCATTGCGTGCATAATGCGTGGCGGTAGGTAGAATCGAGTATACGATGTCTTCTTCTTCTTTTTGAAAGTAGCGCGCCAAAATACCTTCGATTGTTTTCCATTGGTCATAGCGTAGGTTGTCAATGACCAAAACGGCTAATTTTTCTTTGCCAATTTGTGGTGCAATGCGCTCTTTAATGAGCGTATGAATCATGGAGGGTGCGTCTGGATCACCGCTGACCCAATCTAGATAGTTGTCTTCGATGAAATCGCAAAAGAGTTTATTGGCTTCTTTTTTCTGCATCTCAAAGATTTCGCGCATACCAGAGTCTTCAATGTTGTCGAGCTGCAGTTCCCAGAACACTAATTTGGCATAGAGTTCTTTCCATTCTTCGGCATCGAGTCGACTAGAGAGTTGCATACCGAGTTGTCTGAATTCTTGTTGGTAGCTGGCATTGGTTTTCTGAGAGATCAGTTTACTGTGGTCTAGGTTCTTTTTAATACTCAGTAAAATCTGATTGGGGTTGACCGGCTTGATGAGGTAGTCGGCAATTTTTGAACCGATAGCTTCCTCCATAATGTGTTCTTCTTCACTTTTGGTGATCATGACTACCGGAACCAACGCGTTGTGTTCCTTGATCTGGGCTAAGGTTTCTAACCCACTGAGGCCAGGCATATTTTCATCAAGGAAAATGATGTCGTAGTGCTCTTGAAGGGCTTTTTCAATGGCGTCTTGACCGTTTGTAGCGGTATCGACGCGGTACTCTTTGGACTCGAGGAAGAGAATGTGTGGCTTGAGCAATTCGATTTCGTCATCGGCCCAGAGAATTTTACCCTGCATATGTCTTAATTTTTAATAGTTTTGATTAAAATTTAAAGTTAGCAACTTGCCCGCGATACACACCCGTAATAACAAGAAGAAAATCATTAACGACCCAGTTTACGGTTTTATTTCTTTACCCCACGAAATAATTTTCGATATCCTCGAGCATCCTTACTTGCAAAGGCTGCGTCGGATTCAACAATTGGGCTTGAGTCATTTGGTGTATCCTGGTGCCAATCATACGCGTTTTCATCATGTATTGGGGGCCATGCACCTCATGATGCAGGCTGTAGCATGCATCCGAAGAAAAGGTCATGAAATTACACAAGAGGAAGAACGTGGTGTTTGTCTGGCAATTTTACTCCACGACATCGGTCATGGGCCTTTTAGCCATGCCTTAGAGTACGACATCGTTTGCGGCGTGAGTCACGAACAAATTTCGGGCTTCTTTATCGCAGAGCTTTCGGTTGAATACGGACATGACCTCGAAATTGCCTTGCAAATTTTCAATAATTCTTATGCAAAGCCTTTTTTGCATGAACTCGTGAGCTCGCAACTCGACATGGATCGACTCGATTACCTGAACCGAGATAGCTTTTATTCTGGGGTTTCAGAGGGTGTTATTGGCTCAGAAAGACTCATTGAAATGCTCAATGTCCATGAAGGGCATTTGGTCCTGGAAGAAAAAGGGATTTATTCTGTCGAGAAATTTATTGTGGCGCGTCGCCTCATGTATTGGCAGGTTTATTTGCACAAAACGGTTGTAGCGGCCGAGTTTATGCTCATTCATGCTTTGCGCCGCGCTAAAGAGTTGGTCAAAGAGGGGCAAACACTTTTTGCCAGCCCGTCTTTGCAATTTTTCCTAGAGCAGGACATCACGGCCAAACATTTTGAACAAGACCCGCTGGTCTTGACGCACTTTGCCCAACTCGATGACTACGATATTTGGGGAGCCATAAAAGTTTGGCAGTTTGCTCCAGACTACATTTTGGCAACCCTTTGTTCGGGCTTGGTCAACAGACAGCTTTTCAAAATTGAGATTTCCAAAACGCCATTCAGTACTGAACGCATTCAAAAAGAGCAGCAGCGCATTCTGCAAGAACATCAATTGAGTCCTGAGTTGCTCAATTATTTCATCTATTCGGATATCCTGACCAACAGAGCCTATAACGAACAGAAGCACAACATCAATTTACTTTTGAAAAACGGCTCCACCATCGAGCTCTCTGAAGCATCAGATAACCTCAATATCTCGGCACTTTCTACACCTGTAGAGAAATACTTTTTGTGTTATCCGAGATAACGTTAGTTTGCCAGTTTATTTTTGATAATTACGGTTTTATTGAGCACTGTAGAGGTAGGGATTGTAATCAAAGATCCTTCCGCGGTACGGATGTACATAAAGAAAAAACTCAGATCTATGAGTTCGCCTTCGATGTCAAACTCTTTGTCTAATATGCGTAAGGTTTCGCCAATATGTAAGGGATGATTGAAGTAAAGAATCAAACTTGCTGTAATATTTGACAAAATGGACCAATTGGCAAAAAACGCAATGCCCATTACTGTTATGGTGGAGGTAAAGAACACCATTAAATCTTTCGATTCGATGTTCCAAATCGCTGCCAAAACCAATACGAAGAAGATCGCTAAAAACAAGTTAATGATGCGGTTAGAAATGCGTTTTCGTTTGGTGTCGCCACCAAACTTGATCAAAAACTTAGTAACGGCCTTACCAGCAATGATGCGAATGATTAAGGTAGTGGCCAGTAACACAAGGGTTTTGATAGCTGCTAAATAAAAGAAATCCATGAGTTAGTTTTTAGAGTTTAGGAAATCAATTGAATTAATTTGATTTATTTGAACAAAATTGAATTTAAATCATATTAGATGAATTAGCGATTTGAAGATTTTTCTTCTGCCTTGACTTTATCCCAGAACTGATCCATTGTTTGCAAGTCTAAAGCTTTTATATCTAAATTTTCTTGAAGTAGTAGTTCTTCCATGCGCTGAAAACGCTTGATGAACTTTTGATTGGTTAAGGCTAAGGCATTTTCTGGCGATATGTTGACGAAACGCGCATAATTCACTAATGAAAACAAGACGTCTCCAAATTCTGCTTCTGCTTGGTCAGAACCTTTCTCAACTTCTGCTTTTAATTCGGTAATTTCTTCTTGAACTTTGGCCCAAGCATCTTCAGCATCGGCAAATTCAAAGCCAATGCCTTTTACTTTTTCTTGAATGCGCATGGCTTTAACGAGTGCAGGAAGCGATGAAGGAACACCCTCAAGAACCGATTTTTTACCTTCTTTTAATTTGAGTTTTTCCCAATTGGCTTTCACTTCTTCTTCGTCTTGCACAACGGTATCTCCGTAGATGTGGGGATGTCTGTAGATGAGTTTATCACAAATTTGATGGAGCACACTTTTGACGTCAAAAAGTCCTTGTTCTTGGCCAATTTTACTGTAGAAGACTAAATGCAAGAAAAGGTCGCCGAGTTCGCCCTTCAGGCTTTGGTAGTCTTGGGCGCTAATGGCATCAGCCATTTCATAGGTTTCTTCAATGGTAAGATTGCGCAGGGTTTCAAAGGTTTGTTTTTGATCCCAGGGGCAGCGTTCGCGCAGTTCATCCATGATATTTAGCAAGCGCTCAAAGGCAAGAAGTCTTTCATCCATGTAGCAAAGTTAGCATATGAATTGGGCTTTTCATTAACTTTGGTTATGCGTTCTACCCTGATCTTGTTCGTATTATTAGCTCAAAGCTTCATTTCATTTGCCCAACCAGGCTTTGAATACCGACAAAAAATAGGTTTCTTAATTGCACACAGAAGCCTCATGGCCCATTTACCGGAGGCGCCTGCCGTTGCTTCAGAGTTCTCCTATGTTTGTCAGACAAAAAATGATAAAGAATGGCATAGCGCCTACAGACAACCGCTTATAGGAGGGACCCTGTTTTTCGGTTCGGTTGGCAACAATCAAATTCTCGGCAGATTCGTTGGGATGTATGGCTTTGTCGAATTACCCATCATTAAAAAGAATAATTACCGGCTCGATTTTCGGTTTGGAACCGGATTGGGCTACACCAACAAGCCTTATGATGCCGTCTTGAACCCGGAAAATGTAGCCATTGGTTCTAAGGTAAATGCCATGATGTGCTTTGCGCTCAAACAAAGTTACCGCATCAAAAACTACGGTCTCACTTTCGGTATAGACATGACGCATTTCTCCAATGCGAGCTTTCAAATGCCGAATTTAGGAATCAATGTCCCGTATCTTTCTCTTGGCGTACAACGTTTCTTTGACGGCAATACAACTACCAAACCTTATTTCAAGCAAAAAGCTGAGCAGCAAAAGTCAGCGCTGAGCTATGGTGCCTCACTCATTTACAGTCAGAAAGAAATGCGTCCGGTTGGGGTAGGCCGTTTTCCTGTTTATGCAGCTAATGTGTTTGCCCGAAAATATTTTGGACCGAAAGCTGGGCTCGAGGTTTCTTTAGATATTATTTACAAAATGGGCTTACTGCAGCATCCGAGCTATCCTCAAGCAGCGGGTCTTGATCCACTACAACTTGGGCTTTTTGTAGGATATGTACAGCCCTTCGATAAATTGCACTTTATTTACGGCACTGGTTTTTACCTCAGAGATGTATTGCAACCAGACAACGCTTTTTACATTAGACTTGGAACACGCTATGCTTTCACGCCAAAACTAGAGGGCATGTTTACTTTGAAAACGCATTATGCCAAGGCTGACTACATGGAACTAGGTTTGATGTATCATTTCAATCAATAAGCGGCATTGTTATGAAGAGAATTGGGTTGTTAATGATGCTGATACTGAGTTTAGTCAGTTGTAAAAAGCCCTCTGATCGCGCTTGTTGGAAAGGTTCTGGACCTGCGCAAACACTTCAGGTTGCCTTCGATGATTTCCAATACTTACACGTCCATGCAAATATGGAAGTAACGCTCATTCAAGATTCTTTGAATTTTATAGAGTGGGAAGCCAATGAAAATTTAATGAAGTTTTTAAAGGCTGAAAAAGACCTCGATACCTTGGTTTTACGCAACACGAATCGTTGTCATTTTTTGCGCTACGGCAAAGAAAAGGTAAGTGCGAAGGTTCATTTCACAGAATTAAAGCAAGTTTTGTTTGAAAACAGTGAACTCGTAAAAACAAATGGCGTTTGGCAGCAAAACGCTTTTGAATTCATCCTCAAAGAAGGAGCTGGCCCAATAGATGTAGAGCTATCTGGGACACGCGCGTTTGTCAGGAATTTATACGGATGGCAAGCCATGAAGCTCAGCGGAAACTTGAGTTGGGTCTTTGCCGATTTAGATGGTTCCGCGACCTTAGATGCGACAAACCTCTCAATTACTGATTCTTTGTTATTTACAGCTGCCTCGCCAAAATCATCTTACTTTCAAACATCAGGGCTCTTGGTAAAAGCTCAGTTACACAGTATCGGTAACCTTTATTTGAAAGGCCTGCCAAGTTTATTACTCAAAAATGAATACAGCGCTGGAAGGGTTGTGGTTCAATAGTGCGCATTTTGGGGAATAGAGGAGATTAATTGAAATGAATAAAAAATATGAGTCAGTTTGAACTTAAAATTATGATGAAATGAATTCTATTTTGAAAAAGAATCTTTTTCTAATACCTAAATCCAATATATACCCAGTTGTCATATCGTTATTTAGCACCTTCTCTTGCTTCGGGCAATTCTCTATTCACGGTACATATGATTCTTACTTGGCGAATAGCTTTTACAACAAAGACTCTCTTTCATTTTTGGTTTCGCACGCAGCTGTAAATCAAATGGATGTCAATTTGTTTGAGCTTGAATTTAGACAGGAATACAAGCATTTGACGCTTCATTTTGCGCCGGCTATGGGATCTTACATGCGCCGCAATTATGCAGCGGAAGCTTTTTGGCGTCGCAATGTTTATGAAGCTTATGCAGAACTGAATTTGAAGAAAACAAAAGTAGCTTACGGTAGTTTTAGTTCGCCTTACACACAAGAAACGCCACGCGGGGTTGATCAACTTTTGTACACAAGAAGTTTATCTGCTGAATATGTCCCTTACTATGTAGCCGGTTTGCGCTGGACGCAACTTTGGTCTGAAAAATTCACTTCGCAATTGTTCCTGACAAATGGTTGGCAAAGACTCAATTTTACGCAGGTTCGCCCGAGTATTGGCGTATTGTTTCAATGGAAATTTGACACTTGGAACCTCAATTGGAGTCATTTCTATGGCGATGTTGCGCCAATAGGAAAAATCCCGCCAGAGTTGGCCTTGAATCGTTGGCGCTATTTTCAGGAAGTCAATGCAAATTATAAACAAGGAACTTATGAGTTTCAAGTGTGTGGGTTTGCAGGAATGCAAAGACAACAACAGCAAAATCTTTGGTGGGGCCAAGCGAATTTTCAACTCAGAAAAACTTTTGACCAAGGTTGGTGCTTGAATGCCAGGGCTGAGGCGTTTTATGATCCTCATCAGGTAGTGAGTAGTTTTGGAGAGACTGTTTTTTCTTCCTTCAGCTTGGGTTATATCAAGCACTGTGGGCCTGTTTTGCAGTTAGGTCAGGAACTCAGATATTTCATTGGGCAGCAAGAGCAAATACCGCTTTTGTACAGCTTTTTGCGCCTCAAATTTTAGTAAATTTGAAGCTAAATATTGAGCATGAACATCATTTCCTTTAACGTAAACGGCATTCGCGCAGTAGTAGGCAAAACCTTTATTACTGATATGCAAGCGCTTAACCCCGATATCATTTGTCTACAAGAAACCAAAGCCACACCAGAACAGGTGCAAGATGCGGTTTCAAGCTTGAAAGGATATCATGTTTTTGCTTCTAGTGCCGAGCGCAAAGGATATTCAGGTACTGCCATCCTTAGTAAAGAAATGCCGCTCAATGTCACTTACGGAATAGGCATTGCAGAACATGATAACGAAGGACGTGTTATTTGCGCTGAATACGATAACTTTTTCTTGATAACCGTTTATGTGCCTAATTCAGGAAGCGAGTTATTGCGTTTAGCCTACCGCCAAACCTGGGATGCCGCCTTCTTGAGCTATCTTAAAAACCTCGAGCAACAAAAGCCGGTTTTGGTCTGCGGAGACTTCAATGTGGCGCATCAGGCCATTGATTTGGCGCGCCCCAAAGAAAATTACAACAAGGCAGCAGGTTATATGCAAGAAGAAATTGACGGCATGAATGCTTATGTCGGCGCAGGACTTATTGATACATATAGAACCCTCAACCCAGATACTGTCAAATATTCTTGGTGGAGTTACCGCGCAGGTGCTCGTCAAAAAAATGTAGGCTGGCGTATTGATTATTTCTTAGCCAGTGCAGCCTTGCAGCCAGCAATTAAAGAAGCTTATATTTTGAACGATATATTGGGTTCTGACCATTGCCCAGTTGGTGTAGCGCTCTAAATCTTTTTTATGGAGCACTTAAAAGACACCTTTAAACACAAAGGCAGACGCAGGCAACTCATTGAAGAATTAGCGACCATGGGCATCCATGACACCAAGATTCTAGATGCATTCAATGCCATTCCGCGCCATTTCTTCCTAGACCTCGCCTTTGATGAACAGGCCTACACCAATATGGCTTTTCAAATAGGTTCGGGTCAAACGATATCGCATCCGTTTACGGTTGCTTTCCAGACACAATTATTGGAGCTTGAAAAAAGCATGAAGGTCTTAGAAATTGGAACTGGTTCAGGGTTTCAAACTTGTATTTTGTGCCAGTTGGGCGCAAGGGTTTACTCCATAGAAAGACATCAGCCTTTGCATGTTGCTGCACGCCGTATACTCGACTTTTTTCGTTTCAATGCAAGCCTGTTTTTTGGCGATGGCTACAAGGGCAACAAAGTTTACGCACCCTATGATCGAATTCTTGTCACTTGTGGTGCGCCAGATGTTCCACAAGAATTATTATCTCAACTCAAAGTAGGCGGTATTATGGTCATTCCAGTAGGGGAGGGTGCCGAGCAAAAAATGCTCAAGATCCAAAAAACCACTGAAACCGATATTGATATCACAGAATTTGGTACTTTTAAATTTGTACCTATGTTAGAACGCACAGTCAAATAGCCATGCAAATCTTACTTATCGATGACGAACGCGCTATTCGCAGGGCGCTTAGAGAAATATTAGAATTTGAAAATTGTCAGGTTCAAGAAGCAGAAAGTGGGGTTCAAGCCCTGCAGCTCCTTGAGCAAAGTAACTTTGATCTCATTTTCTCTGACATTAAAATGCCCCACATGGATGGCATTGAGCTCCTGGAACAAATTAAAAAGAAGAACCTCGAAACGCCTGTTGTCATGATTTCTGGGCACGGGAACGTAGAAACAGCCGTTGGGGCTATCAAATTAGGGGCTTTTGATTTTATTGAGAAACCCCTAGACCTCAATCGCATACTCGTTTTACTCAGACAAGTCAAAGACCGCAATCATCTGGTTGAACAAACCGTTCAACTCAAGCAAGTGGTCAAGAAAATTAAGGGCACTCACATCATTGGGCAAACACCTGCCATCCAAGAAATCACAGCCATGATTGACAAAGTGGCCCCCTCAGATGCACGAGTCTTGATCACCGGGGCGAACGGAACTGGAAAAGAATTGGTGGCGAGGTCTTTACACGAGTTGTCAAATCGCAATAAAGCGCCGTTTATAGAGGTGAATTGTGCTGCTATACCAGCCGAACTCATTGAAAGCGAATTATTTGGTCATGAAAAGGGCGCCTTTACTTCTGCTGTCAAAGACCGCAAAGGTAAATTTGAATTGGCCTCAGGTGGCACCTTGTTTTTAGATGAAATTGGCGATATGTCCTTAGCTGCGCAAGCAAAAGTACTTAGAGCCTTGCAAGAAAACCTCATTCAACGCGTGGGTGGTGAAAAAGACATCAAGGTAGATTGCCGTGTTTTAGCAGCCACCAACAAGGACCTTCAGCTCGAAATCAAAGAAGGGCGTTTTCGCGAAGATCTTTTTCACCGCTTGGCCGTGATTTTAATTCATGTGCCTTCACTCAACGAGCGTCGTGAAGATATCCCAATGCTCACAGAACATTTTTTACAGCTCATTTGCCAAGATCACGGCATCCCTAAAAAAGCCATTGATGCGGCGGCCATTGAAGCGCTACAGGCCTTGAACTGGACAGGCAATATCCGTGAATTGCGCAACATCATTGAGCGTTTAGTCATCCTCAGCGACCAAACCATCACGAGCTCAGACGTCAAGCGCTATGCAAATCCAAGCCATTAATTACTTAAATTCACACAAAATAAGTTTATGAAAGTTTCTATTAAATCACTGCTTCCTCACCTGATTGCAGTCTTGATGTTCGTCATTTTACCTTCCATTTATTTCTCGCCTTTGTACAATGGCTACACGCTCAAACAAAGCGATATCAGACAATTTCAAGGGATGTCCAAAGAAATTTTTGATTACAAACTTTCCCACAACGGTGAGCAAACCATGTGGACAAACGCCATGTTTGGCGGGATGCCGAGTTATCAAATCTCCGTGACCCAAGATTCCAATTTACTCACCACCCTTGATCAAGTGATTAAATTAGGCTTACCGCGTCCGGTAGGTATTCTCTTTATCAGTATGCTTGGTTTTTACATCCTAGGGCTCTGCTTGCGCATCAACCCATGGTTGTCTATGATTGGTGCTGTAGCTTATGGTTTCTCAACCATCAACATTCTTTATCTTGGTGCAGGCCACATGTCTAAAGTCAATGCCATTGCTTACATGGCACCAGCACTTGGTGGTCTCATCTTGGCGTTTAGAGGTCGCTGGCTCTTGGGAGCTGGTCTTTTTGCTCTTTTTATGGGGCTCAACATCAGTGCCAACCACCTCCAAATGACTTATTATTTAGCATTTATTTTAGTGGCTGTTGCCCTCACAGAAGTCATTCGAATAGTGCTTACCAAAGACTTAAAGTATTTAACTCGTGCTATTCCAGCTTTAGCAGTGGCTAGTGTTTTGGCACTCTTGGCCAATGCCAGTCTTTTATTACCAACGCTTGAATATAGCAAATACACCACACGTGGTACCTCTGAACTCAGTATCAAGCCAAAAACAGCAAGTCAAAGTATGGAAAAAGAAGGGCTTGCTTCTTCTTACATTCTCGAATACAACTACGGTGAAAACGAATTGTTATCGATCTATGCACCGAATGCCAAAGGCGGTAAAAATGACTACATCGCCAATAATCCTGAAGCACTCGCTAACGTAGACTACAATTATTCCGAACAAGTAGGCCAAATGGACCAATATTGGGGCGGTCAACGCATGAGTGGCGGTGCCTTTTATTTTGGTGTCGTCATGCTGGTTCTTTTTGTACTTGGGCTTATTTTCTTGAAAGATGCGCTCCGTTGGCCGTTCTTGGCGTTGTCCATATTGGTCATCTTCTTGGCCTCCAATCAAATGAACTTCTTCAATGAGTTCTTCATCAACGATTTCCCGATGTATAACAAGTTCCGCGATTCCAAAATGATGTTGGTGCTCATGCAAATCATGGTCCCTGCACTTGGTTTGCTCTTCTTGGACCGCATGATCAAAAATGAAGGCATACTCGGACAAAAGAAACACTGGTTTATCGGAATGGGAGCTGTGGCATTGCTCGGCTTCATACTCATGACTTCACCGTCTCTTTCCGGAGATTTTTTAAGCAAGCAAGAAGTCAAGCAATTTGCAGAAGCAAGTAAACAAGCCAAAGACGCTTCTCAAATCACCTACTATCAAGGCCTGCGTCAGGCGCTCATCGATACCCGTATTGGCATCTATAAAGCAGACATGCAGCGCTCTTTCTTCTTGGTCATTTTGGCTTTAGGTTTATTATTCGTTTTAATCCGCACCCAAATCAATCGATTTATTCTCATTGGAGTAACCGGCGTATTGGTATTGGCTGATCAAATGAGTGTGGCCAAGCGTTATCTTAACAACGATGACTCCACAGGTTCATACGCCTCGTATCAAACGATAGACGAAGCCAGTGCGCCGTATCAAGTTTCAGCGGCAGATATCAGTATCTTGAACCGTGAGAAGGCACCCGTTGCCCTAGCCAATCGGTTAAAGGAGAGCTACACGGATTTTGAATATTACAAAAACCTGACAGATCAACAAACCCTAGACTACTACGCTGCTTTTGGCGCACTTAATTTATTTACAAATTACCGTGTTTTGAATGTCAATGGAACCATGGCTGAAACCAATACCAGTTTCTTCCACAAAAGTTTAGGTGGGTATCATGGTGCCAAACTGAAGCGCTACCAAGAGTTTGTAGATTTTCATTTCCCTGACGCGGTTGGCGGGCTCAATGCAGCTGTCAATGCCGCAAAAAATGAAAAGTTCAGAACCCTTACCTTACCTGCCGACATGACCCAAGAGCAAGCTCAGAAAATTTTTGACACCCTAAGTGTCAATGCGTTTAACTTATCTGGTGCTGCTGAATATTTTAATATGCTCAATGCCAAGTACATCATCTTGAATCCGAACCAGGCTGCTGTAGAAAATAAAACAGCAAATGGCCCGGCGTGGTTTGTGAGCAATGTTAAAATGGCTACAGATGCCAATCAAGAAATGTTATTCAGCAACGGCGAAAAATTGGGTTCAAGCAAGACCAATGCGGTGGTGCATACTGAATTCAAAGGTCAACTCAATGGTATCGGAATAGACAGCACCGCTCAAATTCTCCTGATGGCTTACAATCCATCCCATATGCAATACAAATCTGTTTCAAAAGCTAAGCAATTAGCTGTATTCAGTGAAATTTATTATCCGGCTGGATGGAACTGTTACATTGACGGAAAAGCTACTGAAGCGCTCCGTGCCAATTATATTTTGCGAGGGGTTGTTGTGCCAGCTGGATCTCACAAAATAGAATGGAAATTTGAACCTGTGAGTGTGAACCGCGGTAATAACCTCGCCATGTTCGGATCAAGTATCTTGTTGTTAGGTTTCTTGTTTTCCTTGTACTGGAGTCTCAGAAAAACGAATTGATTTGATCAAGGGCACGCACGCCAAATTGGGTGTTGTGCCAGGCCGTTTTGACTTTTCCGTTTGCCACCAAAAAGTAGCTCGGAAACTCTCCTTGCGCCATCAGCATGCACAACATGCTGTTTTGTGCCAACTTGACACCTATGGTTGAAGGAAGTCGTTTTCTGAAGTACAGATAACCTTCCTGATCCTCGGAGGCTAATAAATATTGAATCTTTATTTTGGGGTTGAGCCCTACCATTTTTTTACTGAGCGCGATGGTCTCTATGCAATAGGGGCAACCGGGTAGAATCACAAGCACCAATGTTTTTGCTGCTGGTAAGGGCATTCCTGCTTGTAGTGGTTTAAAAGTTTTGTCTTGTAGGTCTGCCTCATAAATTGGGTAAAAAGTAAAATAGGTCAAGAAAGGCAGGCAAAAACCTAAGGCCATCAAACTCAGTTTAAGCCAAGCCTTGATACGCAATTTCGAAAAGAGCCTAAAAACAAAATAACCCAATACTAAAGTCAAGACATACGGCGTAAACTTAGCCGCCGTCCAGGAAAAGCCTACTTGGAGTAAAAAACTTTCAAGGGAGTTGTACATTCGGCTAAAGGACTGAATGATGGATAAAGGAAATCTCTTCAGAGGAAATACTGGCTCCAAATATCATATATCCTTTTTCCTTCAAAAATGCTACACTTTTTATGGACATCGGTATCTCAGTCTCAAACATTCTATCATGAAACTCAACTAAAATTTGATCAATTTTAACTTCTGGGTCGTCAAAAATTGTTTCTAGAACATCATATTCTGCTCCTTCGATATCCATTTTTAATATGGATATCTTCTTTGTAGGTAATATGCTAACTAGAGATTTAAATGTGCGCATTTCAACTTGTATAGAATTGGATTCACTCATCACTGATGAGAGTTGTAAACTTGCTGAAACAGCTTTAGAATCTTTTGGAAGAAAAAATGTCATCTTTCCATCACAATCAGCGCTTATGCCAAAATTGAAATATTTGAATCCTACTGGAAGGTTTTTTTGATTTTCAAGCCACTCTATAGATTTTGGCGTTGGGTCAAAAGCGAATACTTGAACCTTATATTTGTTGATCAAACTTCGGTCAAAACTGATATCTTTTCCAATGCCAATAGATACAACACAGTCATTCTGTTTTAGGATATCCGGATGAACATAAAATCCGCCATAGATAGTTCCATGCCATTCTTTATGAAGTTGCTCGGTAGGTTGCAAATGTGTTTCAATACGCCATTTGTTTGCGCGAAGCATTTTTATTTTATGTTTCGATGCTCGGTAGTACTGTAATATTTTGATCAAAGTTGACTTCATGTTATCCAAAAAAATGAAAGTACTTCTTTACGATTCGGTGTCCATAAAAAGAAGTTAAATAATAAAGGACATTTTTTGTATTGAATCCTGAGAGCTTTAAGTATTTTCTCGATTCTGGCATATCACCGATTAAATAATAATATCTAGCAAGGGTTCCATTAAATTTAGAGCGGCCAATAGCGCACTCTTTAGGATATTTAACTTTATAATTTTCTATAGTGTTGATGCCAATTTCATAGTCCAACAATCTATATTTTTCATTAAAGGAAAGATTTGCATTGCCAACAACACGTGTGAAAAGAATAGAAGGAACTTGAAGGCTTTTTTGATTTTCGAAAAGTCGAACAAACCAGTCGTAGTCAAGAAATCCAAAGGTCTCTTCAAATTCAATAACTTTTAGTTCAGCAGAAAATAAAATGCCAGATAAATAGACCACTTGACCTGAAAAAGATCGTTTGAGTAATGATTTTAAAGTTTCATTTTTGTCAAAAAACTTTGGTGCAATAATGTTATTCCCTCTAATAATAGTTTTATTGGTTGTGGTGTTTTGCACACAGTATCCACCGCTAATTATTGGTGCTAAATGTGCATATTCAAGTTGAGATTTTAGCTTGTCAGAACTCCATTTATCATCGTGGTCGCAAAGGCAAATATAATCTCCAGTTGCTTTTCTTAAGCCAAGATTCCTTCCTTTATTCGGTCCACCTGAATTTTGTTCATTCGAATGAAATTCAAGATCATACTTATTACAGATTTGCTCGGTTTGATCTTTGGAACAGTCGTCCATGACAAGAATTTCTAATGTAAAAAGCTCATTTAAGCCTTCTTGATTTAGAATGCAATTTATTGTTTCCTCGATAAAGGATTCAGAATTGTAGGTCGTAAGGATGACACTAACCTTTATCATGACTTAATGATTGATTCAAGCAGCCCATGCATCTCCTTTGCCAATTCTTTTCTAGAGTAGGGCTTTAGGGTATCTTTTCTACTGATTTGTTGGGAAGTGAGTTCGATAACCGCTGGCCAAGGTACGTCGGTATCGAAGTTGATGACCATTGTACCTGCTTGTTTGGAAAGAATGGCTGCGGCATCGCCGTCCTGGGGGCCAATGGCCAGAATGGCTTGCTCGCTGGCCAAGTATTCAAAGAGTTTACCGGTCACTATACCTTTCTGACTCTTGACATTATTGAGTGGTAATAACAGCAAGCTGCAAGCAGAAAGTTCTTTGAGCACCTGTTCGTGAGGCACAAAGTTTTCAAAATGCGTGTAGGGCAAAAGACCATTGGCTTTTAGGTCTTCTTGAACACAGGCATCTAGGGCGCCAATGAGTCGGATTTTGAGCTTTTGAGCAAAATCAGGGTGTTCTTGAACGTACAACCCTAGGCTTCTCCAAAGTGCACCCGGATTTCGGTCTTTATTGATAGAGCCTGTGTGTAAGATGGTGAAATGCGAATCAGTTTGCTTTTCGAAATGCTGAAAATCTTCGGGTGCAAAGCCGTTGGAAATGAGTTGAGGTATACGGCCAGCTAAGTGCGTCATTTGTGTTTGCATGTCACGGCTGACAACAACGAGTGCATCGGCCTGCTTCAAAACGCTTTGTTCTAATTTTTGGTGCCAACGAAGCCCCCAACTTGTGAGTGGCAGTTGCTCAAACCAATCGATTTGAGTCCAGGGGTCTCGAAAATCGGCAATCCAGGGTAGCTTAGTTTTCGCTTTGAGGTTTTTGGCAATGAGGTGTAAAGAGTGGGGAGGCCCTGTAGAAATAATGGCCTCCACCTTTTGTTCTTTTAAAAACTTAAGGAGAAACTTGGTAGATGGCCTGATCCAGGCCATTTTGGCATCCGGAATAAATATGTTGGCACGCAGCCACATCGACAAGCGTTTGGTAAGACCTGGCTTTTTGCCGCCTTTTTCTTGCAAAAAACCGGTATGCAGTTGCTTACCTTTATTGCCAGTAAACTTGAGGTAAAGCTGTGTAGGTTCCCAAATTTTAGTCTGGATGACTTGAATATCTTTGGGTACAAAAGCTAACAAACTTTCATCCTGAACAGGTGCTTCAGGATTACTGGGTGTGTAAATAATTGGATCCCAACCAAGCTCATGAAGGTAGCGCGTAAAATGCAACCAACGCTGAACACCTGTACCTCCACTTGGGGGCCAGTAATAGGTCAAGATCAGTACTTTTTTACGCTCAGCCAAGTTTTGATTTTAGGTGTGCGAGTGCCGTTTGAAGCCCTGCAGCGTTTTTACCACCTGCCGTTGCAAAAGCTGCTTGCCCACCGCCTCCGCCTTGAATATGACCAGAGATTTCTTTGATCCATTGGTTGGCTTGCCAGTTGTTTTGGCTAGCTAAGGCTTCATTCAGTATGATGGTAATGCCGCATTTGTCCGCTTCTTTGTGGCCAATGACACCTACAAAAGTGTCGAATTCTTGGCGCAATTGAAATAAGATATCTTTGGCAGTTGCGGCGTCAGTATTGAGTTCTTTGAACAAGACATGCATGCCGTTGTGTGCAGTAACTTCAGCTTTGAGTTCATTTTTGAGCTGTTGGGCTTGCATTTTGGCAAAGCGTTCAAGTTCTTTTTGTAGGCTGATGTTTTTGTGTTGCAATTCTTCAATAGCCTTGACTAAATCTTTAGGTTTTTTGAGCAATGCATCGATTTGTTCGAGTTGCGCAGCTTTTTCTTTAAAGTAAGTCATGGCAGCCGTACCTGTGATCGCTTCAATGCGTCGGATACCCGCAGCTACAGCGCTTTCAGCTGTGATTTTGACAACTCCGATTTGTCCGGTGTTTGGCACATGAATACCTCCACATAATTCAACAGAGGCTCCAAATTCAATGACGCGCACTTTGTCGCCATACTTTTCACCAAAAAGGGCCATGGCACCTTTTGCTTTTGCAGCTTCGATGTCTAGGGCGCGGTTTTCTTCAAGGGCAATGTTGGCTTGAATGGCTGCATTGATCTGTGCTTCAATTTGTGCGAGTTCTTCATCGGTGACTTTTGAAAAGTGCGAGAAGTCAAAGCGTAGGCCTTTTTCCGTGACTAAAGAGCCTTTTTGCTCAACGTGTGTACCGAGGATGCTACGCAAAGCATGGTGCAGTAAGTGCGTTGCACTGTGGTTTTTGGCTGTAGCTGCTTGCTTCGCTGCATCGACTTGTGCGGTGAAAGTGGCGCACAGGTCTTTAGGCAATTCTGAACATAAGTGAACGATGAGGTTGTTCTCTTTTTTGGTATCAAAAATGCGCACTTGCTCATTGCTAGAGCTAAGCGTGCCGCTATCGCCAATTTGGCCGCCTCCTTCTGCGTAGAATGGCGTTTGATCGAGAACTAATTGGTAAAACACTTTGCCTTTTTGGCTCACCTTGCGATGCTTGATGATCTGTACAGGCGCGCTCAGTTGGTCATAGCCAATAAAGGTGGTGTTGCAATCCGGGTGCACTTGCATCCAGTCGTCGGTTTCTAAAGAAGTAGCCGCACGCGACCTTTCTTTTTGGATATCGAGTTCTTGGGCAAAGCCCGCTTCGTCAATAGACAGCTCGTTTTCACGGGCAATTAAAGAAGTGAGGTCCAATGGGAATCCATAGGTGTCGTAAAGTTCAAAAGCTGCTGCGCCAGAAATTTGCTGCTGACCGCTGGCTTTCACTTGTGTAATGAGGTCCTCGATCCGTTTGATGCCGAGCTCAAGTGTCCTGAAGAAACTCAATTCTTCTTCCTTAATGACTTTATAAATCAGTTCTTTTTGCGAAAGTAATTCGGAATAAGGTGCGCCCATTTGAGCACCAAGAACTAAAGATAGTTCGCATAAGAAAGGTTCTTTGAGGCCCAAAGTTTGGTAGCCATAACGAACAGCTCTGCGCAAAATTCTGCGAATGACATAGCCTGCACCGTTGTTGGCCGGAAGTTGACCATCGGCAATTGAAAAAGCAATGGCTCTGATGTGATCCGCGATAACGCGCAAGGCGATATCTGTGGTTTCGTGTTGGCCGTATGAAACACCTGATACTTTAACTACAGACTGAATAAGCGCCTGAAAAAGATCGGTGTCGTAGTTACTTTGTTTGCCTTGAAGGGCCATGGCAAGGCGCTCGAGACCCATGCCGGTGTCAACGTGTTTTGCAGGAAGCGGTTCTAAAGAGCCGTCAGCCTTGCGATTGAATTCCATGAATACGTTGTTCCAGATTTCAATGACCTGCGGGTGGTCTTGGTTGACTAGCGTTTTACCAGCAGTTTGCTGACGTTCTGCTTCAGAGCGGAGGTCAACATGAATTTCAGTACACGGACCACAAGGCCCGGTGTCACCCATCTCCCAGAAGTTGTCTTTTTTGGAGGCCATAATGATGCGCTCCTCAGCAATCCATTTTTTCCAGATGTTAATGCTTTCAGTATCTTGCGGAACGCCGTCTTTTTGGTCGCCTTCAAAAACAGTGACATACAGGCGGTCCACCGGAATTTGATACACTTTTGTAAGTAATTCCCAGGCCCAACCAATAGCTTCTTCTTTGAAGTAGTCACCGAAAGACCAGTTACCAAGCATTTCAAACATGGTGTGGTGGTAGGTATCAACGCCTACTTCTTCTAAGTCGTTGTGCTTTCCGGAAACACGCAAGCATTTTTGAGAGTTTGCTACGCGTCTTTGCTGCGGTGTTTGATAGCCCAAAAAGAAATCTTTGAACTGATTCATACCGGCATTGGTAAACATCAGGGTAGGGTCATTCTTGACCACCATTGGGGCGGATGAAACAATTTGGTGTCCTTTACTTTCGAAAAAGTCGAAAAATTGTTGTCTTATTTCTGAAACGGTCATGTGTTTTTTCTGAAGCCACAAAGTTAGGAATTTGCTGCGAGCTTCTTGTATCTTTGTGCAAATCAGTATCGCTCATGGACTTCATTTCTTCTGAATTACAAAATTATATCGGTAACCACAGTTCTGATACCTCAGCATTGCTTGCAAAAATAGACCGCGAAACACACCTAGAAGTGTTGCAGCCACGTATGCTGAGTGGTCATTTTCAGGGGCGTGTATTAAGTATGCTCAGTCATTTGTTGAAGCCCAATGCCATCTTAGAAATTGGCACCTACACTGGTTATTCAGCGCTCTGTTTGGCTGAAGGATTAGCGCCAAAGGGCAAACTCATTACCATAGATATCAATGAAGAACTTGAAAAAAGAGTTCGCGCTTATTTTAACAGCTCAACTTATGCTGGGCAAATAGACTACCGCATTGGCAACGCCGCTGAACTCATGTTGCAGCTAGACACCACATTTGACCTGATTTTTATAGATGCAGACAAGCAGCAATACCCCACTTATTACGAACAAGCTTTGAAAATCTTGAATCCGGGTGGTTTCATTTTAATAGACAACGTACTATGGTCTGGCAAAGTGTTAGAAGAAAAGCATCAAGATAAAGATACTGTTTTGCTGCGTGAGCTCAATTTGAAGATCAGTCAAGATGAACGTGTAGAGAAAGTTTTGTTGCCCATTAGAGATGGTTTGTACTTAATCAGGAAATTGTAATTTTTATGAAAATAGAAATTCTTCAAACCGCTGATGGCTCCAACACACTTTATTTGCCTGATTTAGATGAAACCTATCACTCAAGGCACGGAAGTAGGCAAGAGGCGCTGCATGTTTTTATCCAAAATGGTTTGCAATATCTTTTAGAAAATCATCCTGAGGTAACTGAAATTAAATTGTTAGAAGTAGGTTTTGGAACGGGTTTAAATGCTTTTCTGACGTTTCAGGAAATGGGAAAAAAGACCAGTACTTCTCTCCATTATTTAGGTTTTGAAACGCATCCTGTCCCGCAAGAAATTTGGCAGCAGCTCAATTACGCAACTTCAGCATCTGAAAAGGAGGTGTATTGCAATTTAATGGAGGTGCCCTATGGCGAAAAAACAAGGGTTGCTTCTTTTTTTCAGCTTGAAAAAATTCAAGAACAAATACAACAACTCGCGCTAGAAAATCAAATTGACCTTGTTTATTTTGACGCTTTTGGTCCGAGGGCGCAAGCAGAAATGTGGGACAAAACCATTTTCGAAAAACTCTTTAAAGCACTAAAAGTAGGAGGGGTGCTGGTGACTTACTGTGCGATGGGCCAATTCAAACGAGATTTAAAAAGCATTGGCTTCATTGTAGAAGCCATTCCTGGCCCTCCGGGAAAGCGCGAAATGACCCGAGCTACGAAAGCTTAACAAAAAATTTACATTGAAATACTTGCACATTCAAAATGTGTCCGTAAATTTGCATCAGAATTACAGTTCATAGTTGTAGTTTTAGTTTTATAGTTTTAGCATGGTTTAGCAGAAAGAGGAACAAATACAGTTTGTTCCTCTTTTTGTTTTCAGGGGTTTTTAGTCCAATTCTCAACTCAACTGAATCAGATCAAAGTACATTAAGCGAGTAGCATTTTGAGTGCTAGAGTTGTCTAGAAACTGAAATTCGTTGCGGAGGTAGTAGGTTTGCTGTTGCGGCTTGTTGTACGCATCAAGAAGCAATAAGCGGCAAGCTGGTTTATGATTGAATAATGTAAATCCTTTAATGAAATCCATGAGTTCGTAAGCTAATCCAGATCCTTGATGAGTTTTCGCTACTCCTAGCCGGCCAATTTTTACCGCAGGATATTGCCTTATTCTTTTATTGTTTGGGATATTATGTTTTCTGTGGAATCGATTCCAAGTATTGGATTCGTATCCTTTGTCGTGTAAACAGTCATTTAGAAGGCTGAAGAAAGCAATCGGTTTATAGTCAAAATGAAAGATGTAAGTATTTGCTAATTTTTCTTTCTGGTAGCCTAACGCATCATCCTTTAGGAATGCGTTGATGTCTGCATCTCCACAATCAAATTTGGATAAATCGAATTCATTCGATAATACATCGAATGAAAGTTCAGATAAGGTCACAGGGTGTTATCTTGAATGCTGCTTAGACAAAACTTTCTCAACAAGCGAAAAAATGCGATGCTTTTCTTCTGCACTTATACGCTTCTTAGAGGTTACAGCCAATTGTTCATTGAATTTTCTTGACTGCTTACCACTCAATGGGGGTGTTATTTTGATAGGAGTTGCCATGCTATTGTTTTGCAAAATTACAAATGAGAATTGTATCATCATCATTTTTTAACTTTTTGAAGGCAAAGATTTTCATATTTACCTTCAAACTCCTTTGATAACTGTATATCTTGCTCTTTATTCTTTGTTTTATGGAAGTTTTTTTGGGAATAGGCCTTCAATTAATCGCGGCATAAAGCGAGAAATCAAGTGTATTAATATGATAGCTGAATTTAGAAACGAATATTTTTATTTGTCCTCAATCAGTAAAACTACCGATTGGTTGTCTCACTCAACAACATCCGCACCTCATTCAACATCAAGGCTGTAGCGCCCCAAACTACTTTTTTATTTAAAACAAAACAAGGGTGATCTTTGAGTTTTCCTTCGTTAGGAAGATTGATGTCTCGAAATTCAATGGTTGTGTCTTCAAGTAAAAGCGGGATCGCAATGCTTTCTACATTGGCGACTTCGCGTTCATTGATGAGTAATGTTGGTTTCTTTTCATGGAAAAATACATAAGGGCTCACAACAAAACCTGAAACTGGTATCCAAACTTCAGTGAGTTGTTTGATGAGTTCACCACTTTTGCGATGGATTCCCAGTTCTTCTTCGCTTTCGCGTCTTGCTGTAAATTCAAGATCTGAATCTGAAGGGTCTTGCTTTCCGCCAGGAAAAGCCATTTGGCCGCTGTGTTGACCATCGTAAGTGCTTCTTTCAATTAAATAAAAATAAAGTTGCTGGCTTTCTTGGTAAATATGAATCCCAACAGCAGCACTTCTCGCACTACTTCGGTCCTTATTTTCAAAAGCGGCTCTATACCTTATATAAGGCGCGTGGGCTGCTTCGCCTGGGAGGTCTTTTTGAAAACAGCTGATCAGCCAATTTTTATCCATACGCAAAATTGGCAAAAGTTCTTCAAATGAATAAAAATTCATATTTTTTTAATTTAATGTTAAAAATGAGGGGGTATTGTTGAAAAAATGCAATTAAATATTGTTTGCACCCCTAAAAAATAGATACCTTTGTCAAAAAATTATAAAAAATGGCAACTAAAAGACTTCGTGCGTATCAAGATGTATTGCATCGCGAACCAAAACACATTGATTACAATGGAAAGCTTTCTGATCTTTTTGGTCAAAATGTATTTCACCAAGATGTCATGCGTGAATACTTACCAGCAGACACTTATAAGTTTATGTTGGAAGCAATTCAGACCGGTGCGCGTCTAGATCGTAAATACGCCGATCAAGTGGCAAGTGCCATGAAAGATTGGGCTATTTCTAAAGGAGCCACACACTATACACACTGGTTTCAGCCTTTGACTGGAACTACAGCAGAAAAGCACGACGCCTTTTTAAAGCCAATTGGACCAGGTAAAGCTATTGAGCGCTTTGATGGCGACATGCTTGTGCAGCAAGAGCCAGACGCTTCTTCTTTTCCAAATGGCGGTATTCGCAATACCTTTGAAGCACGTGGTTACACAGCTTGGGATCCATCTTCGCCAGCTTTCGTCATTGGTAAAACACTTTGTATTCCAACAATCTTTATTTCCTATACGGGTGAGTCTTTAGACTACAAAATGCCTTTATTAAAAGCTTTACATGCGGTAGATCAAGCAGCTGTTGAAGTTTGTCAGTACTTTGACAAAAACGTTAATAAAGTCAATGCTACTTTAGGTTGGGAACAAGAGTATTTCTTAATTGACTCTGCTTTATTCAATGCGCGCCCAGACTTAATGTTAACGGGTCGTGCTTTGTTTGGTCATGCGCCAGCAAAAGGGCAGCAATTAGAAGATCACTATTTTGGTTCTATTCCTGAACGTGTCAATGCATTTATGCGTGAGTTTGAGGTGGAGTCATTGTTGCTCGGAATTCCGGTTACAACGCGTCACAACGAAGTAGCGCCGAATCAGTTTGAGTGTGCGCCAATCTTTGAAGAGTGTAACTTGGCCAATGACCACAACCTCTTGTTGATGGACCTCATGGAAAAAATTGCCCGCAAGCACAACTTCCGTGTATTATTACATGAAAAACCATTTGCAGGTGTCAACGGTTCAGGTAAGCACAACAACTGGTCTTTGAGTACCAACACAGGTGTGAACCTTTTGGCTCCAGGTAAAAATCCGAAGTCAAACCTTCAATTCTTGACTTTCTTCGTGAATACCATTATGGCCATTCATGAAAATGCAGATTTATTGCGCGCAGCTATTGCTTCTGCAGGCAATGACCACCGTTTAGGTGCCAACGAAGCGCCACCGGCAATCATTTCAGCGTTTATCGGTACGCAGCTTTCGCAATTACTCGATGACCTCGAGAAAAACATCAAGGCTGGTAAAATGACACCGCAAGACAAAACCGAATTGAAACTCAATATTGGTAAAATCCCACAAATCTTACTAGATAACACAGATCGTAACCGTACTTCACCGTTTGCCTTTACCGGAAACAAATTTGAATTCCGTGCGGTAGGTTCTTCTGCTAACTGTGGTTCTGCCATGATTGTCTTGAACACCATTATGGCTAAGCAATTGCGTTTATTCAAAATTGCTGTTGACAAGCGCATTGAAAAAGGTGAAGCGAAAGATGAAGCCATCTTGAAAGAACTTCAAGCCATGATCAAGGCCTCTAAGAAAATTCGTTTCGAAGGCAATGGTTACGGAGACGAATGGGTAAAAGAAGCAGAAAAAAGAGGACTCTCGAACTTGAAAGATACGCCACGCGCGCTTAAAGTATGGCACGACAAAAAAGTAGCCAAACTTTTTGAAGAAATGGAAGTATTGACCCCACGTGAATTAGAAGCACGCGCTGAAATTGAATACGAAAACTACATCCTTAAAATTCAAATTGAATCTCGTTTGATGGGTGACCTCGTTCAAAACAACTTCATTCCAGCAGCGGTTGAATACCAAAACAAGCTGATTCAAAACGTACAAGGCCTCATCTCTGTCCTCGGTGATAAAGCAGGTAGAGCGGCAGGTAAAGCACAAATTGAATTACTTGAAAAAGTATCGATGCACATCAATAAAATGAAAGAAGCTTCTGATGCCATGTTAGCGCAACGCAAAATCGCCAACAAAATCGAGCACGCAGAAGACAAAGCGATCGCTTACTGTGACCAAGTAAAAGTTCACTTCGATGAAATCAGATACCACGCAGATAAACTAGAGCTCTTAGTTGAAGACGAATTATGGCCATTGCCAAAATTCAGAGAATTGCTCTTTATCCGCTAAACAGTTTGTTTGTAATAGAGTGGAAGGCCCCGTTGTTCAGCAGCGGGGCTTTTTTGTAGCTTATTGCTTCACGAACTTTTGTGTCGTGAAAATTTCTGTGTCATCTTGTACCCTAATAGTATAGCTGCCAGTGGCTAGATTTGAAATGTCAATTGTTGTTTCTTGTTGTTCGGCATTTGAAACAAGTACTGCTTTACCTTGTGTGTCATAAATAACAAAGTTTCTGTTTGCTGCCGTGTTTTCAAAACGAAGGTGCAGCATTTGCGCTGCAGGATTCGGAAATAAGGTGAATTGGCTAGCAGGTATTTCTGAAACGGAAGCAGTAGGTAAACGGTATTCAAGCACTAAAGAAGGTTGTTTAGCTGGATTTGAAAACTCGCTACTGCAAAATGAGAGATTTGCTGTTGCAACTTCATTGACTAATTCGAGACGGAAACCAAAACTCGAGTTAGGGTTGTCCACCATATCTTGAACAAGAGCCGTAACATTGATGTTGAGGTAATCTTGATTAGGAGTAGTGCTTTGGTTCAGAATCGTTTCGTTTAAAGCAGAAACGGTTGGTTGTGTATTCCACGTAACCGAAAATTCATTCCAGCTTGTGCCAATTCTACTGAGTTTACTTTGGTTGCTACCGTAGTGGCCATCTTGAAATGGCGCAATTGTAAAATCAGTATAGGCATAAAGATTGAGTTTAGCGGAAAGCACGGTAGAGCCCACAGGGATGCTCGATAAATCAAAAGCAATTAGCGCTCTGTTGGTATTGACGCCTCCTTGCGTTCCAGGCATTTCAAATGCGGCAATAAAAGCTGCGCTACCATAATTTTGATTTTCAGAATTATAGTTGTCGTGGTAAACAATAGGGCAATCAGCTGAAGCTGGTAGTGTTGCGAAGAGCTGGCACCAGGCTGAAGAGGTGCTAAAAAGAAGGCTTACGGAGAGTAAAAATTTATTCATGGCATTCCGCATTAAAAGGTTGAAAAAGAGTGTTTAACAGCAGTAAATGTATGGAAATAAATACAAGAAATGTATTTTACTCAAAAGCTGTTCCGAAGAGTTTCAAGAATTCGCCTGCAGCGTAATACTTTGAATGAAGTTGCCAACTGATGGTTTGGTTGTTTGTAGAAACAGATTTAGTGCGGTCGCTGAGGTCATTGAGGGCGCGGTAAATGGGGAATAATTCAAGCACGGCGGCAGCCCAACCTGCGTTGTCTAGTTTGGTCAAAAGTTTGGGGTCTCCGGCACAATAAAGACTCTGGGTTTTAAGCTGTGCAGCAAAATTTCCGCCCTTTAAATATTTTTGCGGTGAGCTACAGACAAACAAGTTGTTGCCGTCTTTTTTAAAGGCATAATTGGCATTATTGATGCGCACGTAGTTCGGGTGCCACTCCCATTCGTTGTCGAGTTTTTGAACCGCACTCAGAAATTCATCAAGTTTAGCGGCCGATTGAAAAGACAACAAAGTTTCGAATGCCAGTTCGAGCCCTTGTTTTTCGTTGAGTTTGGCCCCATAATAATTCATAGAAATGGCAGTGAGACCGTTCAGTGGTGTTTGCTCACCCAAGAGGTCATGCAAGGCAAGTGGGCAACTCAAATGAAATCCACTTGGTTGTAACATTGTGTTTTTTTCTTGGATGCTTTCTTTCGGTACGTGCAGTGCAAATCCGTGTTTCTGCCATTCTAATAAGTAGGGTGCTTTTGATAATTCAAATTTGAGTTTTCGGGCTTCAAATTTTTTGGTGGTCCATTTGGCGGACTTCAAATTGGCTTCGAAATGTTGTTTGAGAGCTGGTGTGAGCGCTTTATTAAAAAAGAACAGACCATTCGAATGCGCATAATACTGATCAGACAACCAACCCGCTTGCTGATTGCTGCCGGCTAAAAAATAGCAAGTATAGCGTTGCTGCCCATTGGCTAAGACATACATCCCGACCGCACCAAAGGGATTGTAAATAAAACCTTCAAGCCCAGTATTTTCTTTGAATTGTATTTTTTTACTGAAGTTTTTCAGTGTTTCTTGCACCTCAATATCTTTTGAAACAGACTGCTGTTCAAGAATCCAGGTTTGAACTACTTGGATTGGAATGAGCTGTAAACTAAAGTCTTGGCTACTGAAATCTGGGGCAATGGCGCCTCTAGCTTTGGGCAATACAAGGAAAGGGCTCAACAGCGCAAAAGTGCCGATCAAGGCCAAGATCACGAGTAAAGAAATAACTTCCTTGAAGAACTTCATGGTGTAAAGATAGATGAAAGATGAATTGCTTAACTTTAGGGCATGAAGTTCGTTGCAAAATTTATTTTTTGGCTCATCGGCTGGAAAGTCGATCCGAACCCTCCGGCAGGCATTCCAAAATGTGTAGTTGCCGTGGGTCCGCATACCTCTAACTGGGATTTCATTCTCGGACGCTTGGCCTTTTACCAATATGGCGTAAAAGGGCGTTACCTCATGAAAAAAGAGCTCTTTATTGGCCCGCTTGGTTGGTTTTTAAAAGCCATTGGTGGCATTCCAGTAGACCGCAAAAAGAAGAATAACCTCACGGATACCGCGGTCAAATATTTTGAAGAAAACGAAACGATGTACATGGTATTTTCTCCGGAAGGAACCCGAAGCTACAACCCAGACTGGAAAAAAGGTTTTTACTATGTAGCTGAAAAAGCCAAAGTTCCCATTTATGTTGCTTACATTGATTTTGCAACTAAAACAGGCGGCTTTCATAGCTTGGTTTGGCCCTCAGGCGACGCCGATGCCGATATTCAAAAAATCAAAGACATCTTGAAAAATTACAAAGGGAAATATCCAGAAAAAGGAATTGATTAATGTTCTTTTTTGGGCCCAACCGTGTGTGTTTTGGCATCATAACCATAGGGGCAATGCTTACAGCCGCTTTTACAGCAATAACCGCGTTTCAGGTGATAGGCTTCTGTAAAAACAATGTAGCCTTCCTCGCTCAAATAATAATCCTCTTCGTTTAAGTTTCCGCGCTTAGAAAAACCAGAAAAATCTTCGCTCATGGATGTGCAGTTGTCAAGTTGGTTTGCAAATTTAAAAAGTCATTCGCATTTAGAAAGCTTTCGCTTACCCTTGCTTAACACAGAGCCCCTGCAATTGTTCGTCAAACGCGACGATTTAATTCACCAAGAAATCTCAGGCAACAAACTCCGCAAACTTCAAGGCAATTTAGAAGCCGCTCAAAAGGCCGGTGTTAAGCAAATACTCACCTTTGGCGGCGCCTATTCAAACCACCTGCTAGCAAGCGCTGCAGCAGCTCATGCACTTGGTTTTCAGATCATTGGAAGGGTGAGAGGAGAAGAGCTCAACGCGCAAAGCAACACACTATTGAAACGATGCGCCCAACTCGGCATGCAACTAGAATTCATCCCAAGATCAAGCTATCAAGCGCAAAAACACCAAAGCGGCCTGCACCACATCCATGACCAAGCAACTTGGGTCATCCCAGAAGGAGGCGCCAACCCCGAAGGATTACTAGGCTGTGCCGAAATTTATCAGGAAGCAGTTGCCCAAAACAACAACCAACATTTTGACCTCGTTTGCCTCGCACAAGGCACCACCACCACCAGTTTAGGCATCCTAATGGCCATACCACCTTCAACCAAACTACTCGTCATCCCCGTCCTTAAAGGTTTCGACTCCATTACCGAAATGCAAACCCTCGCACACGCCGCCCAACAAAACCCCCACACCGCACACCTCCAATTCCCCTTACAACAAGTCCAAGTCTTAGACAACTTCCACCACGGCGGCTACGCCAAAACCACCCCCGAACTCCTCAATTTCACCGAGCAATTCAACGCCACCAATCAATTCCCAATAGAACCCGTTTACACGGCAAAGGCGCTTTTTGCGTTGCAGTCCTATTTATCAGCAGAACAGTCAAAGAACAAACCAAACCCAGAACTAAAAAAAATACTGTTTGTTCACACAGGAGGAATTGTGTAAAACTCTTTGTCCATTGTGTAAATCTGCCATCACTTTTGGTTGACAAAACAATAACAGTGGCATAATTTAGAGCACACTAAACTAAACGACCTTTGCTTTAAAACTACGCTTATGAAATCTTTGAATTTTACAAGGAATATTTTTTCGATTTTGGTGCTCGCTTTCACTTTTTTGCTTGTGGGGAGCGTTGAGGGGCAGACTTATTACAACATGTCTTCAGGTAATTACACTCAAAATTTTGCGGATATATCAAATTGGGCCACTAATTTTACAAGTGGTGTAGGTGCATCAAATTGGAGTAGTGTCGGAATAATTGGATCTGGAACATCTGTTACAACTGGTACTAGAACAACAAAATCATCGGCTACATTTGTCACTGGTTCATCAGGTGGAATACAAAAGGGCACTCAATCTTTATTGTTTTTATCAACTGGTTCTGGTTCCCCAGCTGAGGCTGTTGCTGTAGATTTGCTTTTGAATTTTTCAAATAGATTAGCGGGTACAATAAGTTTTGATTGGTTAGCGGTAGATAATGCTAGTGGAACAAGACCTACTTCATTAAGAATATTTTGGAGCACAGATGGAACAACATTTACTGAAATCACTTCTGCTCAAATACTAGATCAAGTAAGTCCCAGTTCAGGTTCCATCACTAATGTTGTGCTACCAAGTCAATTAAATAGTTCACCAAACGTAATTTTAAGATTTTACAATCATGCCGGCTCCACTACAGTTGGATCAGGAAATAGGGATAAAATACAAATTGACAATATTACTATAACTTCATCTGCAATCGTCAGTCCAACTCTTACAACTTCACTTTCTACTTTAAACAATTTTTCCCAAAATTCTTCAACTCCTTCAACCCAGCAAAGTTTTACTATTTCTGGAGATAATTTGAGTGGAAATGTTTCTATCACACCACCGGTTAATTATGAAATTTCGTTACAAAGCGGTTCGGGCTTCATAGATAATACTTCTTCGTTAAATTTATCAGTCTCCGGGGGAAATATTGTAAGCGAACCAGTAACAATTTATGTTAGGCAGAATGCCTCTTCAATTGGCGCTTTTTCCGGAAATATCATAAATGCGAGTACTGGTGCAACTGATGTGAATGTTGCTGTGAGTGGTCTACGAACAGGAACATTATATTCAAAGTCATCTGGTGATTTAAATGACTTAAACACATGGGGAACAGGTACCGATGGTTCCGGAACAGCACCATCAAATTTTACTGCTGCGGGCGTAATTTATGAAATTAGAAATAGGTCAACAGCAAGTATTTCAAATCCTTGGACGGTATCAGGAACAGGTTCGAAAGTGGTGGTTGGTGACGGAACAAATGCGATCGATTTTACAATCCCGAGTACTGCGGCTTTTTCAGGTTTGATTGATGTATCGAATAATGCTGAATTGACAGTTGAAAACAGCTCATTACCGACATTCAACAGTCTTGCTACTAATAGCACAGTAGAATTTAAAGATATTTCTTTGAACATTCCGCTCAATCTTTCATACGGAAATTTGAAATTGACGGGTACCGGAACTAAATCATTTCAAGGAAACACGACAACTATACTAGGGAATTTAACACTCTCAAATACACAACTCAATGGGCTCTCTGCAAATCCATTTTCTACAATCGATTTAAAAGGTGATTTAACTTATGTGGGAACAGTAACTCCACCAGCAGATGCGAACTCAATCACATTAAGAACAACTGGTGCAGCCGGAGGAACTCAAACCGTTACTGGCGCTGGAAATACCGTTAGATGGTTCAGAATCCAAGCAACAACAGCAAATACGATTTTATTATCAACGACGGGTGGTTCGAGTGATTTATTACTTGGAAATGCAACGAGTGGAGGTTTAATTTTAATTCCAAGTTCTACCTTGAACATGAATGGGAATGATTTAACGTTTTTTCCTGGTGGTTCGACAGCCTTTAATTTGAGTTCTGGAACAATTTCCGTAAGTCCCACCACAGATTTCACTTTGAACAAAACAAATTCAGGATCTCTTGGAACAATAAACTTTACCCCAGGATCAAATACCATGGGGAGCTTAACACTTAACCATACTGGATCTCCAACAAATACGCTTACCATCGGAAACGATGTTGATCTTCAAGGCGATTTAACAATTTCAGCAGGACAACTTGTTGTAGGAGCATTGGATAAATTTACGTTAAACGGTGTGCTTAACAATAACGGTGTTTTGACTATTGAAAATGGAGCAACATTGGTACAAGGTGCATCAAGTACCCTTGCTTCAGGTGCAACTGGAACTTACAATGTAAAGCAAACCATTACAGGAGGCAACAATGGGAGTTCACCGAATGGGCGTTTTTGGTATTTGGGAAGTCCGGTTTCGGGAGGTTTGAGTTCGATACTGGATGCTGCTGGGGCTAATATTGTGAAGTATTGGGATGAGCAAAGTGCGGCTTGGATTGAGATTACGGATAATACATCCGCTTTGACAGTAGGTAGAGGGCATTACTTGAGGTCAAATACACCAGGTAATCACGATTTAACTTTTACGGGTGGTTCCTTGAATAATGGAGCCTACACTTTTAACCTGACGGCTAACGGTTCAAGTTTTAACGGCTTCAACTTAGTGAGTAATCCTTATGCATCATATTTGAAATGGGATGACGTCACAAAAACGAATGTTGGGTCAACGATTTGGTATCGTACTTCAAATGGCGCCAACAATATGGTGTTTGACACTTACAACAGCAATGGAAATGTCGGGACAAGCAATAACGGAAACGGTTCAGTTAGCCAATTCATTCCGCCGATGCAAGCGTTCTGGGTAAAAGTAGAAGGCAGCTCAACGGGTAGCATTACAATGGATAACCTAGACAGAAGTCATCATATCAGTGGTATGCAAGGGATGCACAGCATGGATTCAAAGCTTATGTTTGCCAATTTGAGTCTGGAAAAAGATTCATTGAGAGATCAGGCCATTGTTTATTGCAGTTACGAGACAACAGACGCTCAAGATGCTTTTGACTCTGAAAAAATGATTCAAGCAGGTATACCACAACTTTATAGTAAAATCGGCGATAAAAAGATGGTTATCAATGCCAAAAACTTCATGCAACGCAATGAAGCCACGCCACTATACATCAATATCAACAATGCTGGTACACACACCATCAAACTCGGTGAATTCAATAGCACTTTTGGCAGCATTTGGCTTGAAGATAAAACGACGCAACAATTTCAGAATTTGTTAATTAACGATACCTATACTTTTGAAAGTCAAGCAGGTCAGGACATCGCACGCTTTGTATTGCATTTTGGATACCCAAATCAAATTTATGGTTCAACAGAAGCAACAGATCAGCCAAACAATAATCCGGATGAAGTCATCAATTGGGCCGATGTGAGTGTGGGTACTTCAGGATCGAAAGTCATTGAACTTACTGCAAACCTAAATGAAACTGAAGCGCTTCAAACCAAAACCATGGCAATTTTCGACATGACGGGCCGCCAAGTTTTGACTCAAAGTTTCGAATCAGGTAACACCCAAGTTTACATCCCAAATGCCAACGGCGTATACTTGGTTCAGGTTCAAATCGGCAACACTCAAAAAGTATTCAAAGTTTTAATCCAAGAATAAGATGTCAGGCCTTCAAAACAAACCCATCCAGCAGCAAGACAGTAAAAAGAAACCATATCTTGCCCCTATGGTAGAGCAGGTTCAGCTCGATAACGAAATCTCCATGGTCATGATGTCCTTACCACCGACAGAATTTCCTCAGCAAGATCCACTTTTGTCCTTGAAAATGTTCAAGTTATTCCACTAAATGATTGTTTAAAATCTATCAAAAGCCTCCTATTGAGGCTTTTTTTATGTCTAATTGTTAAAAAGTAAATTCAAAAATGTTAATAAGAAAAATTTATAAATATTCGATGGAATAATGTAAATAATCGATGAATTCTATTAAATATTCTTTAATAAGAGATTTGGGAAATATTAAGATTTGTAAATGATTGGTGTTTTTGTAATTTGTTGTCGCTATAACTAACTATTAATTAATTACCAACCTATTTTAATCCGTCAACAAAAGGGTTAAAGTCTTTAAAATCAGCTATGAAACTATTTACTCCTAATCGCTTTTTAGTTCGAAATTTCTCTCTTATTTGCTTATTGCTCGTTGTTTTATTCTTTTCTGTTGGGAAAGGGTGGGGGCAGACAACTTTGATTTCACCAACAGGAGATGGTGGTTTTGAAAACGGA
>JACCDV010750098.1_pt1 | contig 77447 bp, 48 predicted proteins | sample 7446131 | NCBI WGS metagenome assembly JACCDV01 (sample SAMN15323448, study PRJNA562643) | freshwater metagenome | isolation source: river surface water | place: USA:Blue River Watershed | collected 2017-08-17
AAGAGGTTTTTCGTACGATGATTCGCAAGAAATTCGGGGCAGACGAAAATTTTAATGTTATTATCAATGCCGAAAGCGGCGACTTAGAGATGTGGCGTAGCCGCGAGATCGTAGATGATAATTCAGAGGATATTTGGGATTTCGACAAAATACCTTTGAGCGAAGCAAAGTTAATCGAGCCCGATTTCGAAATCGGTGAAGAGGTAGCTGAGCTAGTTAAATTAGAGGATTTCGGTCGTCGTGTAGTTCAAACCGCTCGTCAAACATTGATTCAAAAGATCAAGGATATTGAAAAAGAAGGTTTGTACGAAAAATACAAAGATTTAGTAGGTGAATTAGTGACTTCAGAGGTATACCAAATCTTAGGTCGCGAATTGATCTTATTAGATAGCGAGGATAACGAATTAGTGTTGCCTAAGACGGAGATGATTTCAAAGGATCGTTTCAAGAAAGGGGAAACTATCAAGGCCATCATTCACAAAGTGGAAATGGCAAATGGTACACCTCGTATCATTTTATCCCGTGTTTCTCCCGTATTCCTTGAGCGTTTATTCGAGCAAGAAATTCCTGAAATCTACGATGGTACGATTACGATTCGCAAGATCGTTCGTGAACCAGGTGAGCGTGCAAAAGTGGCGGTTGAGTCATTCGATGACCGGATCGATCCAGTAGGAGCTTGCGTAGGTATGAAAGGTTCTCGTATTCATGGTATTGTTCGTGAATTACAAAACGAAAATATTGACGTGATTAACTTCACGGATAATTTAGAATTACTAGTGGCGCGTACGTTAAGCCCAGCGAAATTGAATTCGATGGCGATTGACAAAGAGCGTCGCCGTATTTCGGTTTATTTAAATTCAGATCAAGTTTCTATGGCGATTGGTCGTGGAGGCCAAAACATTAAATTAGCCGGTAAACTAGTAGGTTACGAAATCGATGTATTCCGTGATGTACCGAAGGATGAGCTAGATGATGAGGATGTGGAATTGACAGAATTCTCTAACGAGATTGAGGCTTGGATTTTAGATGAGCTTCATAAAATCGGTTTAGATACAGCGAAACAAGTTTTGGCCTTATCTAAAGAAGAGTTAGAGCGTAGAACGGAATTAGAAGAAGGTACGATCGATGAGATTTTAGCGGTATTGCGTTCTGAGTTTGAGTAATTTATAGTAAATAAAAAGAATTTAGTTTTTTGTAATTTTTTATGGCAGAAGAAAAAACAATGCGGTTGAGCCTTGTAGCAAAGCAAATAAACGTGGGAACGTCTACGATCCTTCAGTTTCTTTCTGCGAAAGGTCACAAAATTGACAATAACCCCAACGCCAAACTGAACTTTGAGCAGTTGACTTTGTTAGCGAAGGAATATGGTGCAAACCATATTTTGGAATCCTCTGTGGAGGCTCCTAAGCCAGCGCCAGCACCTGAACCGGTAGCTGTTGTTGCGGCACCTGCACCTACGCCAGCACCCGCTCCAGAGCCAGTGGTGGAAAAGTCATCTCCAGTAGCGGAAGCCCCTAAAACTCCAGAAGCACCAGCTCCTGTAGCAGAGGCTCCAGCTGAAGAGAAGCAGGTGGGATTGAAGATTTTGGGAAAAATCGAATTGGATAAAAAAGGTAATCCAGTTGCTCCTAAGGCAGAAAAGGCACCTGAACCGACTCCCGCACCAGCTCCGGCACCGAAGCCTGAGCCAGTAGCTGAAAAGCCTGCACCGGCTCCTGCGCCTGCAGAACCAACGCCAGCGGCTGACGAGGTAGTGGAAGATTTTCAGTTAATTGAAGCACGTGGTGAAACCTTAAAAGGATTGACCGTTTTAGGTAAAATTGATTTGCCTGCAGCCGGTGATCGTGGAAATAACGCGAAACACAAGCGTAAGCGTATCATCAAGGAAGAGAAAAAGCCAGCACCATCCGTTCCTGGAACAGGTGGAGCACGTCCGGGTGATAAGAAAGATTTCAACAAGAAACCAGCGCCAGGGGCTAAACCAGCACCTAAGGGAGAATTATCAGATAAAGACATCCAAGAGCAAATCAAAGCCACGATGGCTCGCTTGCAGGGTGCGACTAATAAGCAAAGTTTCGGAGCTGACAAGCGTCGTGAGAAGCGTAAAGGTCGTGCAGAGGCAGAAGAGGCTCGAATGATGGCCGAAGATGAAGAGGCAAAAGTATTGAAGGTGACGGAATTTATTTCGGCGTCTGATTTAGCTTCTTTAATGGACGTTTCAGTGAACGAGGTTATCTCGACTTGTATGAGCCTAGGTATGTTTGTGTCGATAAACCAGCGTTTGGACGCGGAAGCCATCACGGTTATCGCAGATGAATTTGCTTTCGAAGTGAGCTTCGTTTCTGCAGAAGAGGAAATCGACGTTGCAGAAGTGGAAGTGGAGGATTCTCCAGAAGATTTATTGCCTCGTGCACCTATCGTTACGATCATGGGTCACGTCGATCACGGTAAAACGTCCTTATTGGATTATATTCGTCGTGCCAAAGTTGCCGCAGGCGAAGCAGGTGGTATCACCCAGCACATCGGTGCTTACTCAGTAGAGACTAAATCAGGTAAAAAAGTTACCTTCTTAGATACGCCTGGTCACGAAGCCTTTACGGCGATGCGTGCCCGTGGTGCGAAAGTAACCGATATCGTTATTATCGTAATTGCTGCGGACGATTCTGTCATGCCTCAAACGAAGGAAGCGATCAACCACTCGATGGTGGCTGGTGTTCCGATCGTTTTTGCCTTCTCGAAGATCGATAAGGACGGTGCTAATACAGACAAAGTTCGCGAAGAATTAGCGGCCATGAACATGTTAGTAGAGGATTGGGGTGGTAAATACCAATGCCAAGAAATCTCATCTAAGTCTGGTCAAGGTATTGATGATTTATTAGAAAAAGTATTATTAGAAGCTGAGATGCTTGAATTGACCGCTAATCCGAATAAGAAAGCCGTAGGTTCAGTTATCGAAGCCGAGTTAGATAAAGGCCGTGGTTATGTAACCACCTTGCTTGTTCAAGCAGGTACATTAAATGTAGGTGACATGATGTTAGCGGGTGATAATTACGGTCGTGTGAAAGCGATGTTTGACCACCATGGTAATAAAATCAAAAAAGCAGGTCCATCTACACCGGTTCAAGTATTAGGACTTAACGGTGCACCTCAAGCGGGTGATAAGTTACTTTGTTTAGAGAACGAGCGGGAGGCGCGTGAAATTGCAAACAAACGTGAGCAGATTCTTCGCGAACAAACCTTGCGTACCCGTAAGCACATTACCCTAGAGGAGATCGGTCGCCGTAAGGCTATCGGAACCTTCCGTGAATTAAACGTGATCGTTAAAGGTGACGTGGATGGTTCAGTGGAAGCCCTTTCGGATTCCTTGATGAAGTTATCAACGGAGGAAGTTCAGGTGCGTATCATTCACAAAGGGGTAGGGCAAGTGTCTGAATCCGATGTGGCTTTAGCGTCTACTTCAGATGCCGTGATCATTGCATTCCAGGTTCGTCCGTCTCAAAACGCTCGTCGTTTAGCAGATACAGAACAAATCGAAATCCGTAATTATTCGATCATCTACCAGGCAATCGATGAAATTAAAGCGGCGATGGAAGGTCTATTAGCTCCTTCATTCGAAGAGGTTATTACCTCAAACATCGAAATCCGTGACGTGTTTAAGATTACCAAAATCGGTACAGTGGCTGGTTGCTACGTATTAGACGGTACGGTGAAGCGTTCACATAAGATTCGGGTTATTCGTGATTTCGTCGTGGTACACGATGGAGAAATATCTGCTCTGAAGCGTTTCAAAGATGATGTAGCGGAAGTGAAATTTGGCTACGAGTGCGGTCTATCTGTTAAAAACTTCAATGATTTAGAAGTAGGCGATATGCTAGAGTGCTATGAAATGAAAGAAGTGAAAAGAACACTAAAATAAGCTTTCAAATCAGAAAATGGCCTACGGCATATTTTCTATGATTTGAAATTTCATTTCAGTGTCTAACTGAAAATAATTTTAAAAGGGAGCTATAGCTCCCTTTTTTTGTGTAGACATTAGTAAACATTTCTGAATGCATCCCCGCAGGGGATTCAATCTTTATTCTTTATGCTCTATGCTCTCTACTCTCTACTCTCCTCTCTCCAATCTAAACTTCTTCCCTCCGGACTCATTCCCTTCGGACTGACTGACTACCGTCCACTGTCCACTGACTACTGTTACAAAAAAGGGAGCTTAAGCTCCCTTTTTTGTAACTAAAACTTCGGACAAGCAAAGCTGTGCCGGTAACGTTGGTAGGATTTTCTTTGGCCAAAATCCCAGTTTAAAGTATAAGAAAAACTCAATTCATGGGCCCCTCCAGAGCCCACTCCTAAGCCTGAAACCGTAAAATCATAGGAATAGCCAAACGAGAACCTGTTGTTCTGAATTCCGACTAAACCGATGAGCGATTCTCGCCGAGAGGAAGATTCAGCCGAAATTTTACTTACAGGTAGACCTCTATACCATAAGCCAATAACGAGGGGGTCTAATTGTAGCGATGTCCCCCAATCCAATTGACTAAAAGCGCCTTGGTTTTTTAAGTAGAGTGCCGGTCGTAGGCTTTTGCCTTCTGATAGAGGAATACTAATTCCACCCATTAAGGCATATTTAGGGGCAATTAACTGATCGCTTGAACGGATGAGCGACTGATTAGGCCGGTTTATATGATGGACAGATGCGCCTACCCAATAATTACTGTGGTTTAACAGTAGACCTGCGGCTAAATCTCCATAGTGTATAGCATTTACATATTGACTCGCCAGAGGATCGGTTGTGCTGGCTAAACTACCGTTTATGATAAAGCGATTTAACTGATCACCATAGGTGAGTTTTGAGTAATCTAGGCTGCGAAAAACTAGGGATCCCTGCATTCCCATGGACAAAAGTGTTTTTTCGTTTAAATTCGCATGGTAGGCATACTGCAGCGTTAGGTTGTTCGTTTGTAGACTTGAAAATTGTCTATCAGTCGCTACGTGTATTCCGATGCCGCTGTTGATTTTTCCCAAACTTACCTCTAATCCTGTAGCGGAATATTGGTAATTAGCCGATTGGTTCGGCCACTGATTTCGGTGGGTAAAATAGACTTTATTTTGATCCTGAAGACCCGCGAAAGCAGGGGAAAGGAGTAGGGGATTTGCAAAGTTTTGAGATAGTTGTGGGTCTTGTGCTGAGAGCGGATGGGCACTCAGGAACAGTAATAAACCGATTAAAAGGTTGATTTGCTTCCACATAGCTCAGCAATTTACATTTAATAGGCCCTAGAACCAATTTATTGTCTTATTTTGTAGTGTCAAATAAAACCGATGTTGCGTACACTGATTTTACTTTTTTGGTCGATTACTGCCTTAGCTCAAGTTCCTAGAACGATTGAGGTACGTAATAATTGTATCACTCAATGTAACAATTGTACCGATGCTCCGGCGGGAACGGTGTTTGAAATCAAGGATGTTTATCCAGCCACAGCGACTTATTTATGGGATTTTGGAGAGGCAGGAGCCACTTCAACTGCCAGAACTGGGGTATATCAGTATTGCAATCCTGGAGTTAAAAAAGTCTCATTACAAGTAGTATCGGGGGGAGTGACAACGGTATATGGGCCTCAGGATGTGAAAATTGGTGCTTTGCCTGAGTTTATTTTAGGGAATGATCAGAATGACACCACGTTAATGATTTGTAAAGGGGATCCGGTCGTGTTGAATGCTTTTGCTAAGGTTTCAAAGCCCGCATTTCCGATAGGTGTTTCTTGGTTTCCTAAAGGCCAAACCTCCGATACCATTCGGGTTACCGAGGCTGGATGTTATTCCGTTATGGTAACTGATATAGGGTCTGGGTGTTCTGTAGAGGCAAAGATGGAGGTCAAGATTTGCGGTGAGCAGCCGAAGGCAAGGGGAGAGGATGGTTGGAATTTTGGGGCTAATGCGTCGCTTATATTCTCCGGTGGTTCTTCCACGCCTACTGCGAGAAGAGGCCCCATGCAAACGCCAGCGGGTGTGGCAAAAATGACGGATGAGAATAATGATTTGATCTTTTACACGAATGGCTCTCGGGTTTATTCGAAGGATAATTCCTTAGTGGCCCAGGGCTTAAACGGGGATACCTCGCTTATTCAGGGAGTGGCTATCTTGCCTAAAACTACCTGCAAAGGCTGCCAATCGGAGTATTATATTTTTACGATGAGCAAAAATGCAGCAGGAGAGAATCAACTATATTATAGCATTTATGATCGAAAATTAAATGGGGGCAGAGGTGGAGTTTCGGTAATGAATCAGTTTTTGAGCCCGGCACCTTCTGCGGATCGCTATGCTGTTTCAGTAGGTGGTGGGGATTATTTTTGGTTACAAACGCAGGATATTAACTCGAATGTTCTTCGCACATTTAAGGTGTCTAAAGCAGGAATTTCTGCTCCCACCGTTTCCAATGCCTCCTCTTCCGCCACAAACATAACTGCCTCGTCTCATTTTTCTCGGGATGGGAAGGTGCTGGCTATTGCATACGTGAGTCCACCCTCTAATCAGATTGACATTTACGATTTTGATGTGGCAACAGGGAAGTCCACTTTTCGGTATAGAATTCCATTAGCAGGCAGTCCGTATGGAGTTGAATTTTCTGCTGATGCTCGCATAGTCTATGCCTCGGTGCAAGGGAGTAGTATGTCGCAAATTTGGCAATATTCCATCGCTTCGAATGACTCCACTCAAATGCAGAATTCAAAAAGTCTCTTGTGGTCTGGGCCGGGTAAGATAGGGGCTCTGCAGGGCGATCCTTCGAGCGGTTCGATCATCTATGTTGCTTTTCAGGGGAGTTCGAGTTTAGGTAAAATCGTGAATCCAGACATTTCTCTCAAAGACTCAACGCGTACCGTGAGGGCCTCATTCGTCCGAAATGGTTTGAATTTATCGGCTGGAACCACGAGTGGATTGGGTCTTCCTTTATCCATTGTTTTGACCCCTAAACCATCATCGACACCTAGTATTCAACAAAGTTGTGATGGAACTACTTACCGATTTAAAGTAAGCCAAGATTTATGTGATCCCATTAAAAATGATCGCTTAGATTGGAAAATATACCAGAGTACCTTAGATCCTAATCGCAATGCAGACGGTTTATTAGTGCCTGCAAATCCGTCAAGTACCTTGCTCTATTCGTATACCGGCACAGAAATGAGCTATGAATTTAAGCAAGCCGGGGACTATGTAGTAACCGTTGCGATTAGTAATTCATGTTTAACTAATTACTTACTGGATGCATCGGCCTACCGGATAGAATTATTGGAACCTTTTGTAATGCCATCTTCCTATACCTTTATCTGTAAACAAGAGGGTCAGATAGGGCCTAGTGCTGTGCCTCCAGTGGCTGCATTTACTTATACTTGGAGTACCGGGCAATCGAGTCGATTTATTCAAGTTCCTAATCCATCTGGTAAATATACGCTCGAAATAAAGGAGGATGCCACCGGCTGTTCTGTTAAAAAAGAAACGCAAGTTAATTTTACGACGAATACTTTGACGGTTAAAAAATCGGATGGCATTATTTGTAATGACAAACCCATGCAGCCTTATTTAGTAAGACTTAATCCATCCCCAGCGGATCTTCAGGTTTCCTGGCAGGCAAATCCGGGTATTTTATCAGGTGGCAATTCGAAGGATTTACAAATTAATCGCAGTGGACTTTACCAGTTTACGTTGCGGGATTCGGACGGCTGCGAATTAAAAGATAGTGTGAAGATTGAGGATAAATGTGATGCTATATTAGTAACACCGACAGTATTTACCCCGAATGGGGATGGTCAAAATGATGTGTTTGAACCAACTTACAATTGGAATGAACCAAATTCAACGTATCCTAAATCCAGAACTCAGTTAATTTCATTAGAGGTGTACAATCGTTGGGGAGAGCTACTTTATGCTACGAAAGGACCTGAATTTAGATGGGATGGAACCTATAATGGGGCCAAAGTTCCTCAAGAGACCTATGCCTATATCATTCGCTACCAAGCGATTGATTATCCAGAAAAAGGAATACAGGAAAAACGCGGAGCTATTGTAGTTGTGTATTAATACGCGCGCACTTCGATACCTTTCATGAAGTTAACGAACGCCTTATTCACCACTTGATTGCCACCCGGTGTAGGGAAATTACCTGTGAAATACCAGTCACCTAAGTGATCTGGACAAGCTATATTTAAGTTGGCTACTGTTTGGTATACAATCGAAAGTTCAGCTTTCAAGCCTTTTGGACGAACAATTTCCGCGATTTTATTTGAGATTTCTTCATCTGAGAAAGGGGCATAAATGGCCTTGACAAAGTTCTCTTGCTCAGCTGTGCCATTTTCTAACGCATTAAGGCAACGTAAATTCACCTCATCTAAAATGTTCTCTAAGCCGCGTTCTTGCAATAGAGCTAAGGCCGCACGGAAGGCAACAAATTCCTTCATTTTCGACATATCGATTCCGTAGCAATCGGGGTAACGAATTTGAGGCGCTGAAGAAACAATGACGATTTTCTTAGGGGATAATTTATCCAATAACTTGAGGATACTTTTCTCAAGCGTCGTCCCGCGAACAATGGAATCATCAATGATGACCACTGAATCCACTTCTTTGTTAATCACTTCGTAGGTCGTATCGTATACGTGAGCTACCATATCGTCACGCTGATCGTCAGAGGTGATAAACGTACGTACTTTTACGTCCTTGGAGATTAGTTTTTCGACGCGCGGACGGAAGGTTAATAGCTCCTCTAATTCTTCTTCGAATAGAATGCCGTCCATGATGGCTTTTTTTCTTTCTTTGGCCAAGTGGTCTTCTAATCCATCGATCATACCTAGAAATGCTGTTTCTGCCGTGTTCGGAATATAAGAGAAGACCGTGTTTTTTAGGTCATGATGTACCTCTGCTAAAATTTGAGGGATCAATAACTGACCTAATTTTTTGCGCTCATGGTAGATATCTGGATCTGATCCACGAGAGAAATAGATGCGCTCGAAAGAGCATGATTTCTGCTCTAAACGATCGATGAATGGAACTTCTTTCACATGTCCCTCAATGTCAATGATCAAGGCATGGCCAGGAGTAATCTCCTTTATTTGATCATAAGCGCAATTAAAGGACGTTTTGATGGCCTGTTTTTCCGAGGCTACCACCGCGACTTCTTCATCTACATAATAATAGGCTGGGCGAATGCCCGCAGGGTCACGAGCGACAAAAGAGGCGCCGTAACCAGTCATTCCTACCATCGCATAACCTCCGTCAAAATCCTTGCATGAACGTTCTAAAACACGTTTCAAGTCAATTTCTTGAGCTATGATATCAGATAATTTGGGGTTTTCGAATTGGTCTTTGTATTTGCCAAATTGCCGTTGATTTTCTTCGTCTAAAAAGTGCCCGATTTTTTCCATTACGGTAACCGTATCCACTTTTTCTTTTGGGTGCTGACCTAGAGAAACTAATTTATCAAATAAATCGTCTACATTGGTCATATTGAAATTACCCGCCATAACGAGGTTACGACTTCTCCAGTTGTTTTGACGCAACATAGGATGGCAGTTTTCGATTTCGTTTTGGCCGTGCGTTCCATAGCGCAAGTGGCCTAAAAGTACTTCGCCGGTGAAAGCCACATTTTCTTGCCACCAAGCTGCGTCGTGAACGGCATCAATGCCTGTTTCTTTGGAGACTTGCTTAGCGAGTTTATGTGCTTTACTGAATTTCTTGTTGATTTTTCCAAAAATATCTGCCACTGCTTGTGGCTCTACCGAACGGTATCTGGAAATGTAACGATGCCCTGGTTTTACGTTGATTTTGATGTTTGCCACCCCGGCGCCATCTTGTCCTCTGTTGACTTGCTTCTCCATCATTAGATAAAGTTTGCTCAGTCCGTAAGTAGGTGTTTTGTATTTGTCTAAGTAGTGCTGAAAAGGCTTTCGTAGGCGGATTAGGGCAATTCCGCATTCGTGCTTAATAGAATCAGACATGGAAACGTGGGGCTATTTTAAAAATCAAAGTCAAAATTAGCCAAAATAAATGACCAACAAGCTGATTTATTTAATTTTTTATCGACTATTTCCAAAGGTTTGTCAAGACCGTTGGAAACAAGATAGATGCGATCAAAATCGCAGTTAAAAATCCGTATGAGTAGATTTCTAGTGAAGTTAGATCAGCCCAAAGCGGCGTATTTTCACTCGTTTTTTTGAAATAGAGCTGGAAAGGAATTTTTAAATAATAAAACAATGAAATCGCCGTCACTAAAATAGCCGTAATCAGTAAAACTAGCAGGCCTATGGAGGTGCTAATCTCATAATTTGACCAGAGCAAACTGAAGTAGGTCATTTTAGCAATAAAGGTTCCAGCGGGTGGTAGTCCCACAAAAGCTATAAGGCCGGTGAGCAGGAAAAAAGCAGGTAAGGGCTTTGAGGTACCTAACCCAGCAAAATCAGTCACTTTATCTGCCGCCACCTCGTCGATCAGATAGAACACTAACAGACTGGCGATACTATATAAGAAACCATAAAATAGGATTGCATCCAATGCCTGAATAGGTTGAAAGAACCAAGCCATGGCTAAGAAACCTCCATGTGCGATGCTGGAATAGGCGAGGAGTCGCTTGGTTTTGTTTTGGCCTAATGCCCCTAAATTTCCGACTAAAAGTGTCAGAATCGCTAAAACAGCTAATTCATTCGCAAAAGAAATAGGCAAGGCTGGCAATAAGCGCACTCCCACAAAAGCAATAGCCAGTTTAGGAGCGGTTGAAATCCAAGTCATCCAAGCGGCCGGCAACTGCTCCATCACATCTGGATTCCAGGGATGAAAGGGTGCCCAAGACATCTTAAACAACAATCCCACGGCAAAAAGACCCAAGGCACAACCACGTAAATAGGGGTCTGCCACCGATATGCCTCGGGAGAAATCCACGCTGGTGAAATCCAGTGTTCCAGTCAAACCATACAGCAATGAAATGCCATAAATAAATAGCGCGGACGAGCCTAAACCAAATAAAACATAGGGTAAACTGGCCCGAGAGGACTCTTTTCGGAGGCTAACTAATACATAGGTTCCCATCGACATAAATTCAATCGACAGGAATAAACTAAGCGCGTTCGAGCTCATACTGCTCAGTAAGGCACCTAAAAGAATGGATAGAAATCCGGTAAGTTCTTCAAATGTGAGCGTTTTTTTGTGGATTTGGTTCATCAAAATGAGCAAAAATCCAATTCCTAAAATCAAGGTATTGATCGCATTTGAACCCAAATTTGCCTCAAACAAGCCAGATGCAAATGTTCCTACTGAGCTTAATTCAGAACGTTGGAAACTAAGAGAGAGAGCTAATAACAGGGGAATTTGACAGGTAAAATAGCGCCAAGAGGTACTGAATCTTTCCGTCTTTCCATGCAAAAATAACTCTATAAATAAGCTAAAGAGAATCGTTCCAGCTATGATCAATTCAGGAATCGCGAGGTGAAGTCCGGTCGTAATCGACTGGATTCTTTCTGCGAGCTGAGTGAGGTTAGTGAACGTGGGCATGTACGAAATTAGAGTTTTTGGCTTAAATAATGAGCGGTTGGGTTGTTTTTAAGGCCTTTCATCTCTTCAGGAGTTCCTTGGAAGCAAATATGCCCTCCGTTCTCTCCCCCTTCCGGACCTAAATCAATGATATGATCCGCACATTTAATGACCTCCATGTTATGCTCGATAATCACAACAGAATCCCCCTGCTCTACTAAATCATTCATCGCCTTCAATAGCTTTTTGATATCGTGGAAGTGAAGACCTGTGGTAGGTTCGTCGAAAATAAATAATGTTTGGCCTTTATTCGGGTTTCCTTTGCCTAAGAAGCTAGCTAACTTCACCCGTTGTGCTTCTCCACCGGAGAGCGAGTTCGAGGATTGACCTAGTTTAATATAGCCTAAGCCTACTTGAAAAAGTGGTTCGATTTTGTCGGCGATACGCGGTTGTTTATCGCGGAAAAAATCTACCGCCTCTTCGACGGTTAAGTCCAAAATTTCAGAAATGTTTTTATCTTGGAATTTTACGTCCAAAATTTCCTGCTTAAAGCGGGATCCTCCACAAGATTCACAAGGCAGTTTAATGTCTGCCATGAATTGCATTTCGATGGTGATTTCCCCTTCACCCTGGCACACCTCACAACGTCCGCCTTCCACATTAAAGGAGAAGTGTGCAGGTTTGTAACCACGGGCTTTAGCGACCGGCAATTCAGAATACAAGGCTCTAATGGCATCGTATGCCTTAATGTAGGTCACGGGATTTGAACGAGATGATTTTCCAATCGGCTGCTGGTCCACCATTTCGATGCTCGCAATTTTATTCGTGCTTCCTTTGATTTCGCGGAACCGTCCTGTTTCTTCGGTGCCTTGTTGCAATAAACGAAGCATCGCAGGGTACAAAATTTTACGTATCAAGGTGGACTTTCCAGATCCACTGACACCCGTCACGACGGTCATGATGCCCAATGGAATCGATACGTCCACATTCTTTAAATTATTTTCACAGGCACCGGTAATTTCGATGTGGGCTAAAGGCTTGCGTCTGAAATACGGTACTTCGATGCGGTCTTTGCCGCTGAGGAAACGTAGCGTATGGCTGTCGGTGGTTTTGTCCGCTAAAGCTTCTTTTAGATTTCCTTGAAAGATCAAATTTCCTCCGTGGCGTCCGGCTTCCGGGCCAATGTCGATAATTTGATCTGCCGCCCGCATCACTTCTTCTTCGTGTTCTACAACGATGACCGTGTTGCCCATGTTTTTCAACATCTCTAAAACAGAAATTAAGCGTTCCGTATCCCGAGGGTGTAAACCGATGCTTGGCTCATCTAAAATATACATGGATCCTACCAGGGCACTGCCTAAAGAAGTGGCTAGTTTAATGCGTTGAAATTCTCCACCTGAGAGAGTAGAACTCAAACGGTTTAAGGTTAAATATCCTAAACCCACGCGATCCATGTATTCTAGGCGGTTATTGATTTCAATCAAAATTCGTTTCGAAACCTTTTGGTCATGCTCGTTTAGTTGCAGGTTTTCAAAGAAGGCTTTTGTTTTCGATAAGGGCCAAAGCACCAAATCGACTAACGAAGTACCTGCAATCTTTACATACCCTGCATCCATCCGTAGACGTGAGCCTTGGCATTCTGGGCAGTTCGTTTTACCACGGTAACGTGAAAGCATGACACGGTATTGAATCTTATATGTCTCTTTTTCGAGGTAGTCAAAAAATTGCGTTAGGCCAGCGAAATATTTGTTTCCCGTCCATAACACCTTTTTCTCTGCCGCATTTAAATCTTTGTAGGGGCGGTGAATGGGAAAATCGAATTGAACGCCGTGGCGCAAAAGTGGACTAAGCCATTCGCTCATTCGCTCACTTCGCCACGGGGCAATTGCTCCTTCATAGATGGATAAATCGTGGTCCGGAAATACTAAATCAGGGTCTAGACCCAGGACTTTTCCGTAGCCTTCGCAATTACGGCAGGCTCCATAGGGATTATTAAACGAGAATAGGTTTAAGCTAGGCTCCTCAAAAACCATCCCATCTAATTCGAATTTATTGGAGAATATGTCCCGCTTTCTGCCCTCGATTTCTATCCAACAAACGCCTTCTCCTTCAAAATAGGCGGTTTGAACCGAATCCCCCACGCGGAATTGCGTTTCTTCATCGTCTTTTTTAGAGACCAAACGATCTATCAGAATAGCGATTTCGGATGGTTTCTTGGCTAATTTTTCTAAGGCTGCGCTATCTTCAACTAATTCTTCCAGCGCTATTATTTCGTTCTGAAATTTCAATCTGGAATAGCCTTTCTGAATGAGTAATTGACACTCATTTTCTAAGCTTCGGTCTTCGTGATGAATGAGCGGAGCGAGAATAAGGACTTTTTTGCCGTCTTCTTTGGCAATAAAATCGACAATATGGGAAACCGAATCTTTGCGCACTTCTTGTCCAGAGACGGGGGAAATGGTGCGACCGATACGGGCAAAAAGTAATTTTAAATAGTCATAAATTTCTGTGGTGGTGCCTACGGTTGATCTAGGGTTTTTCGTATTGACCTTTTGTTCGATCGCAATCGCCGGAGAAACTCCCTTGATATAATCTACCGCCGGCTTTTCCATCCGTCCCAAAAACTGACGAGCATAGCTGTTAAGGCTTTCGACGTACATTCTTTGGCCCTCTGCAAATAAGGTATCAAAAGCTAAGGATGACTTCCCAGAGCCTGACAAGCCTGTGATAACCACTAATTGATTACGCGGAATCGCGACATCTACTCCTTTCAAATTGTGCACACGCGCACCCTTGATGATGATGTGCGTTTTCGGATCACAAATTTCTATGTTATGCTTAGCCTGTGGGGAGTTCATTTTACAAAAATATCCTTTAATTTTGGTAATCAATTTAAGCCAAATGAAAAAACTACTTTTATTCTTTTCGCTCCTGACTTTCGTGGGAGTTTCGGATGCTTTAGCACAAGAACCGGTTGTCATCAAAGAGGAGGGGGCTGAAGGCGATTTAGATATCGAGAAAGATGTTCGCGAGTTACCTTTCAGAAAACGGTTGAACTTTGGTGCAGGGATCAGTGGTTTGAGTTTTGGGAATCCTACCAGTATCGGAGTTTCGCCCATGGTCGGTTATTCCCTCACAAATAACACGATTCTTGGGGTGGGTTTTACCTACCAGTATTATGCCTTTGGTAATTTCAAAAGTAACTTATTCGGGGAGCGTGTTTTTATACGGCAGCAAGTTCCAGGTTTGAATCAATTTATTGGGCAGGGTTATTTAATCAGTCAAATAGAAAACTTTCATGATTTGTCAGATAACACCGGGCCAGCTTATTCTAATCCGGTTTTAGTGGGGATAGGAATTGGTTCTAAAATTGGCCTGAATTTTAATGTGATGTACGATCTAAATTACAATTCAGGGCGCTCTCCCTATGGCTCAGCAATTGTTGTTCAAATAGGCGGATTTTTCTTTTAAAATTTAAAACAATTTAGGCCCTTTGTGGGTCTTGTATATCAGTGAGAATTTCTTAATTTCGAGTTCAATTAAATTTATATGTCAACGATAGCAGTAGAACCCTTATTGGTTGAGGATCCCAACCGTTTTGTGCTTTTCCCGATTAAGCACAATGATATTTGGCAATTTTATAAGAAGGCGGAAGCGTCTTTCTGGACAGCAGAAGAGATCGATTTATCTCAAGATATTGCTGACTGGAAAAAGATGAATGATGGGGAACGTCACTTCGTTTCTCACGTATTAGCTTTCTTCGCTGCTTCGGACGGTATCGTGAATGAAAATTTAGCGAATAACTTCTTAAAAGAGGTTCAATATGCAGAGGCAAAGTGTTTCTATGGTTTCCAAATCATGATGGAGAACATCCACTCTGAAACCTATTCTCTTTTGATCGATACCTACATCAATGATCCAAAAGAAAAAGATCACTTATTACGTGCTATCGAGACAATCGATTGTGTGAAGAAAAAAGCGGACTGGGCTTTAAAGTGGATTGAGTCAGATAACTTCGTAGAGCGATTAATTTCGTTTGCCGCAGTAGAGGGTATTTTCTTCTCTGGTTCTTTCTGTTCAATTTTCTGGTTAAAGAAACGTGGTTTAATGCCAGGTCTTTCGTTCTCCAATGAATTGATCTCGCGCGACGAAGGTTTACATTGTGATTTTGCTTGTCTATTGTACACAGATCACATTAAAAATCAATTAACGCAAGAACGTATTTACGAAATCATCTTAGAAGCAGTTGAGATTGAAAAAGAATTCGTAACTGTTGCACTTCCTGTATCCCTTATTGGTATGAACGCAGAGATGATGTGTCAGTACATTGATTTTGTAGCGGATCGTTTATTGGTTGCTTTAGGCTGTCAGAAACACTACAACGCAACAAATCCATTTGACTTTATGGAGATGATTTCCTTACAAGGAAAAACAAACTTCTTCGAGAAGCGTGTGGCAGAATACCAAAAATCAGGGGTTATGTCTGATAAGGAGTCAATGTCATTCTCCCTAGATGAGGATTTTTAGAATCTTGAATACTTTTAAAAAGGCCTCGATGAAAATCGGGGCTTTTTTTATGGCCAGGGTATATGATTTATGGCCAACGTTCAATGATCATCGGCAAAACAAGGCCGATGGTTATTCCAGAAACAACCTGTATATAGGCTTTTTGCTTCCACTGGAAAACGTGAAGAGAAAGGATGGAGGAGGCGAGAACTAAGGCGACTACAACAATTTGGCCTATTTCTAAGCCTATGTTAAAAGCTAAAAGTGGGGTTATAATGGAGCTTTCTGATCCCAATAAGCTCTGCAAGTAGTTCGAAAAACCGAGGCCGTGAATGAGTCCAAAGAAAGCGACAACCACATATTTATACCGTTGCTTCGTTTTAATTAAATTGCTAATTGCTGCCAACAGAATCGTACAAGGAATCAAAAATTCTACCCAAGTAATGTTTACCTGTAGTAAGTGAAGGGTCGATAAAGCTAAGGTGATCGAGTGACCAACCGTAAAAGCAGTGACCAGCCATAATAACTTTTTGTAATCCATCACCTGGTAGATACAAGTCAAAGAAAGGATGAAAAGCAAGTGGTCAAGTGCGGCCCAATTGAGGATATGCTCGATTCCCACTAAAAAGTACACAGAAAAATTGCTCACAGTTTGTTGTTTATTGCCCAAAAATAGGGATATTCAAAGAGAAAATTGTGACCTATTCTATGAAATTTGATTACATCATTGTGGGGGCCGGTACGGCGGGCTGCGTTTTAGCGCATCGTTTGTCGGAAAATCCACTGAATCAAGTGCTGCTTATTGAAGCCGGTGGAGATTTTAGAGATCCGCGAATTTCAATGCCATCGGCGTATTCACTGCTGAATCACACCTATTTAAATTGGAATTTTTTCACGGAACCACAGCCGCATTTAGGGGGTCGTCGCCTTTACCAGCCACGTGGAAAAACCGTGGGTGGAAGTTCAGCGATTAATTGCATGGCCTATATCAGAGGAAATAAGGCGGATTACGATCAATGGGCGGCTTGGGGATGTGCAGGTTGGTCTTATAAGGATGTGTTGCCTTATTTCAAAAAGTCAGAGGATAACGAAGATTTTCAAAATGAATACCATGGCAGTGGGGGCTTGCATCGAGTGGCTAAGAATCGCCATTTGACCATTTTTGGGGATGCTTTTATCCAAGGCTGTGCCACAGTGGGAATTCCTGCGAATCCAGATTTTAATGGGGCCCAACAAGTGGGTGCTGGATTGTTTCAGTTTAATATACAAGATGGGGAAAGAGCATCAGGTGCAAAAGCGTTTATTCAGCCAGCTCTTTCTCGTAAAAATTTACACATACAAACCTCATTTCAAGTTGCCTCATTAGTGATGCAAGGAGAAAAAGTCACCGGACTTAAAGGGTATAAATTGGGCTCTAAAAAGGCTATCGAATTCGAAGCCTCTGAAGTGATTTTATCAGCTGGAGCCTTCCAAAGTCCTCAAATTTTACAGTTATCAGGTATAGGGGATGCATCCGAATTGCGTGCGCATGGAATTGATTCGCGTGTAGATTTAAAAGGAGTGGGTAAGAACTTGTCTGATCATTTATTTGTCAATATGAATGCCCAGGCGAGTACGAAGGGACAGTCGTATAATGTCGCTTTGGGCGTTAAGAACTACGTGGATTATACCTTGCATAAAAAAGGACCTTTGTCTTCGAGTCCTTTAGAGGCGGCTGCGTTTTTTGATTCAGTCAATAAATCCGATGTGCCGGACTTGCAGTTTCATTTCTCCTCTGCCTGGTCAGCGGATATGTACGATTACAGTAAAATGCCGTTAAGTGATGGCTTTACTATTTTACCTACTTTGTTAAAGCCCAAAAGTCGGGGAACGGTAAGTCTTCGATCGTCTCGTTTCGACGAATCACCAGTGATTGACCCTCGTTATTTATCAGTTGCTCAGGACCGAGAAACGCTAAAACGCGGGATGCAAATTGCGCGAGATATTGTCTTATCATCTGCTTTTGATGGACTTAGAAAAGGGTCTGAATTGAATTATCCTGCGGGTGAATGGACGGACGAATTGATGCAGCAACACATGGAGCAGGCCACCGAATGCGTATACCATCCCGTGGGAACCTGCAAGATGGGGACAGATGCAGAGGCAGTTTGTGATCCGTTAACTTTACGTGTAAGAGGTTTGCAAGGATTACGTGTCGCAGATGCGTCCATCATGCCGGATGTGATTTCTGGAAATACCAATGCGGCAGTGGTGATGATTGCAGAGAAGGCGGCAGATTTAATTTTGAGTAAATAATCAACTTGTGCGCGTTTTAATGAAAAAGAACCTATGAAAAAATTATTGATTTTAGGCTGTATTTTAGCCTCCTTTGCTAGCTTCGCCCAAAAAGAAGAATCGCTGAAAGAAGCAGAATTAAACCGGTTTAAAGTGATGGTTGCTAAAGATATGCCCGGATTACAAGCCGTATTGCACAAAGACTTAGTGTATTTTCACTCGAGTGGAGTACAGGACAACAAAGAAACGTATATCGCCTCTATCGCGTCTGGAAAATCAAGTTATCTAGCTATCACTCCAGAAGAAATGCAACACCGAGTGTATGGTAAGACAGGCATTAATACGGGAATCTTGAACATCTTACAACAAGCAGCGGATGGTGGTCAAACTACTTTGCGCCTGCGTTTCACAGATGTATTTGTCTACGCAGATAAGCGTTGGCAAATGGTATCTTGGCAGTCGACTAAACTAGTCCCTGCGCAAAAGCCGTAATTTTTCCGTAGATATACGCTAGATCCTCGTCTTCGATACAATAGGGGGCGAGGATATAGATGGTATTTCCCAAAGGGCGCATCAAAATACCCTCTCTCAAGAAGTATTGGTAGATATCATCCCTAATCGAATGCAAGTACCCATCTGTTTCTCCTGTTTCCACTTCCATGGCCAGAATAGTGCCATGAATTCGCACATTTTTTAGGATGGAATGATTTTCAAGCGTTGCCGCGAATGCACGATGACGTGATTCCACCCGAGCAATGGACGTCCAGGTTTCTTCTTTTTCCATCAAATCCATACTCGCATTAGCCGCAGCGCAGGCTAGTGGATTTGCCGTGAAAGAATGAGAGTGGAACATCATTTTTCGGCGGTCATCCGATAGGAATGATTGAAATATTTTTTCACTACAGAGTGTTAAACCCATGGCCATCATGCCGCCTGTGAGACCTTTGGAGAAACACACGATATCTGGTTTTTCTGCCAAATAATCCATAGCAAACCACTTTCCCGTACGACCGAATCCAGTCATAATCTCATCTGCGATACAGAACATGCCTTTTTCGTGGGCAATTCGGATCAAGGCATCCAAGGTAGACGCCTCGTACATCTTCATTCCACCTGCGCCTTGAATCAAAGGCTCAAAGATGAAAGCCGCATAGTCGTCGGAGTTTAAAGAAGACATGGCTGCAAGGCAAGCTTCAGCGTCTTGAGGACTTGGAAGGAATTCCACCTCGAAAAGCATGTCCTGAAATGGATCATTGAAGGAACTAGGTGCACCTAAACTCATGGCACCAAAAGTATCCCCGTGGTAGGCATCCGCAAAGGCTATAATTTTTCTGCGCTGAATATTTCCTTGATTATGGAAGAATTGCAAGGCCATTTTGATGGCAACTTCTACGGCAGTAGAGCCGTTATCTGAAAAGAAAACCCGCTCGAAATTAGCCGGTAAATGACTTAAAAGGCGTTCTGAAAGTCGAACCGCCGGTTCGTGGGTAAAACCCGCGAAGATGACTTGTTCGAGCTGGAGGGCTTGTTCGTATACTTTTTGGGCTAAATAGGGATGCCCATGCCCGTGTGTATTCACCCACCAAGATGAAATCGCATCAATGTATTTTTTGCCGTCTGTATCAAAAAGATGGGCGCCTTTCCCGCTCGCAATTGGAATCGAAGCAGGTTCAATTTGGTGCTGAGTGAAGGGGTGCCAAATGACCGCCGAATCTCGAGAAGACAAATTTGAATTAGACATTAATTTTATCGGCATAGGAAGCGATAACCGCCTCATTGATTTCTGATTCTGTATTTACGCGCAAAATAAGGGGCAAACCCGTATGGTTCAAAATAAACTTTTCGCCTGACGGATTTTCAGGGCCATTAAACACGATTCCCGCCATCTGAACGCCGTGTTGCTTTAACATCTCATAACTTAAAATGGTATGATTGATGCTGCCTAAATAGTTTTTACTGACTAATATGACCGGCAAATTAAAGTGCTTAATGAGATCTAAATTGGTCTGGCGATCATTTAAGGGCACCATGATTCCACCGGCTAATTCGACGATCAAGGTCTGGTCAGTAGGAATTTTAAAATCCTCTAATTGAATAGTTACACCATCTATTTCCGCTGCGCTGTGCGGCGACAAGGGCTGTGTTAGGGCATAGGTAGACGGGTGAATGGTGGCTGAAGGGACCCAATTTCGGATCCAATACGCATCTCCAGTGGCTATATCCCCTGATTGTACGGGTTTCCAATATTCTGCTTTTAATCCGGCAGTTAAAACCGCAGAAATAACGGTTTTACCAATTTCAGTGCCTATTCCGGCGACGATAAATTGTTTCATTCGAGTGTTTGTATTAGTGATTTTATTTGTTCTGGTGTATGTTTTGCGCTCAGGGTGATCCTGATACGCTCTTTGCCCTTCGCTACGGTAGGGTAAACGATGGGTTTGATGGCGAATTCGTTAGCGGAGTCAGCTTTAGCCCGCACTGCCTCATTTCCAGTGACGAAAAAAGTTTGTATGGCGGTTTTACTATCTCCCCAGGCATCTGAATGGCAGTTTTCACGAAAGAAGGTAATATTTTCTTGTAGTTTTTTTCTGGCTTCGTTTTGGGATGGCAAATAGTGCAACGTGCTTAAAAGGGCAGAAACATGTGCCGGAGTGGGTGCAGTAGAATAAATAAAGGGTCTGGCGAAATTCACGAGGAATTCTTTGAGTGCCAAAGATCCCAAAACCACCGCTCCCGCATTTCCCCACGCTTTTCCGAACGTGATTATCCGAGCAAAAACCTCCTCACAAAGTCCAAGTTCATGCACTTTGCCTTGACCTTGTGACCCATAAACTCCTCCGGAATGAGCTTCATCTACGATGAGTTCTGCCTGGTATTTATTTTTCAATTTAACTAATTCATTCAGTGGAGCTACATCGCCATCCATCGAATAGACCGATTCCACAACGATCCACTTACGGGTTTCGGCGGGGTATTGATCGAGTAAATGAATTAAATCATCCAGGTTGTTGTGCTTAAAGATACGCCTTTCGGCTTTCGAGAGACGTAAACCATCGATCAAACTCGCGTGCAATAACTTATCACAGAAGATGACATCGCCTTCTTGTGGCAAAGAAGAGATCAAACCAATGTTTGCGTCGTAGCCTGAACTAAACAGCAAAGCGGCCTCTGATCCGTGAAAGATAGCGCATTCTTTTTCGAATTGTTCTATCAAGGCGGAATGCCCTGAAATGAGTCGAGATCCGGTGGAGCCATTTTTGCGTGCTTCAACTGGTAAAGCCTCAAAATCACTCGCAATGGACCCGGCAAGCACAGTATCCGATGCTAATCCGAGGTAATCGTTTGAACAGAAATCTGTGCGACCATCCAACACGGATAATTGCCTGAATAAGCCCTCTTTACGACGGGATTCCAAAAGGTCAATTAGCTGTTTTTGAATGTTTTCCATAGATTTTTCCGATACAAAACTACGAAATAATCGCTGTAGACGTATATTTTATGATTTAATTGATTTTTAAGCCCAAATTTTAATCTAAAACCTTGACAATTCCCCGCTAATATGGTAGTATTGCATGTCGATTCTGACATTTCAACAAGAAAACGTCCCCTAATTTTCTAATTTGACAAACATTCTGACACACATGTCTGTTGTCAATCTAAATCAATCATTCCCCCTTTATGGAAGATAAGCCTATCAAAAGAGTAAAAAAAACACAAGTAGACGAACCATCATCAAACGAAAGACCTAAGCGTCAACGAATTAAGAAGAGCGACGAAGATGCTCCTTTGTTACCAATGGAAACCAAAGCGGACGCTGAGGCACCTATTGAATACAAAGAGGTGGCTTCTCCTGAGGAATTCATCGTAGATACGTCCTTCATCACCAGCACAGAAAATACAAAAGACGAGGTTTCTCCTACGGATGCGCCAGTTGAATTGGATAAATTGCCTAAAGAGGACGCTCCAGCACCGGTACATCACCACAATAAACACCGTTCGAATTACAACCAGGTCATCAAAGAATTGGATGGTTTGATCGAAAACGAAGGGGTTTTGGAGATTATGCAAGAAGGCGGTTACGGCTTTATGCGTTCGTCTGATTACAATTATTTAGCGTCTCCTGATGATATTTACGTTTCCCCATCGCAAATCAAAATGTTTGGTTTGAAGACGGGAGACACCATCTTAGGTAAGATTCGTCCACCTAAAGAGGGCGAGAAGTATTTTGCCTTATTGAAGGTCGAGTCCGTGAACGGTAAAACGACGGATGAGATTCGCGACCGGATCAATTTTGAATATTTGACGCCTTTGTTCCCAGAGGAAAAGCTGAACCTATCTTCTACGCCGGATAATTATTCGACACGTATTTTGGACTTGTTCGCGCCAATCGGTAAGGGCCAAAGGGGTATGATCGTTGCCCAGCCTAAAACGGGTAAAACTGTTTTGTTAAAAGACATCGCAAATGCGATTTCCCGCAACCATCCAGAAGTTTATTTGATCATTTTATTGATCGATGAGCGTCCTGAGGAGGTAACGGATATGCAGCGTTCCGTACGTGCGGAGGTAATTTCATCTACTTTCGATGAGCAAGCAGAGCGTCACGTGAAAGTGGCTAACCTGGTTTTAGAGAAGGCCAAAAGAATGGTGGAATGCGGTCACGATGTCGTTATCCTTTTAGATTCTATTACACGTCTTGCACGTGCCTACAATACCGTGGTTCCATCGTCAGGTAAGATTTTATCTGGTGGTGTGGATGCAAATGCGCTTCACAAACCGAAACGTTTCTTTGGAGCGGCTCGTAACGTCGAAAATGGCGGATCTTTAACCATCATCGCGACAGCATTGATCGAAACGGGATCGAAAATGGACGAGGTTATCTTTGAGGAATTCAAAGGAACGGGTAACATGGAATTACAATTAGATCGCAAGTTAGCGAACCGCCGAATCTATCCATCGATTGATGTGACAGCTTCTGGAACACGTCGCGAGGATCTATTGATGGATCCAGCAGTTCTACAACGTGTTTGGATCTTGCGCAAGCACATGTCCGACATGAACTCGGTAGAGGCGATGGAATTCTTGCAACAACAGATGAAAGGGACAAGGAACAATGAAGAGTTCTTAGTTTCCATGAATCGCTAAAAGGAATAGATAATTCTATGTCAAACATACAGCCAGTTTGGTTCATTGGGCATGGAAGCCCAATGAACGCACTGGCAGACAATCCTTTCACAGCTTCATTAAATACGCTTGGGGCATCCATTGCACCTCCTAAAGCTATTTTAGTTATATCAGCTCATTGGTTAACGCGAGGCATTACACAGGTTCAGGCCTCACCGTTGCCGAAGACGATACATGATTTTGGGGGATTTCCACAAGCACTTCACGAATTTCAATATCGAGCACCAGGAAGTCCAGAAACGGCGAAAATTCTGGCGTCGGGTTCACAAAAAATTCAAGAAACTACTGAATGGGGTTTAGATCATGGTGCCTGGTCTGTGCTTTGCCACTTATTCCCAGAACATACTATCCCGTGCTTCGAGATGTCGATTGACTATTCTCAACCTTTGGCTTACCACGTTACACTTGCTCAGGAATTACAATTCTTGCGTGAAAGAGGGGTTTTAATCATTGGAAGCGGGAATATTGTGCATAATCTTCAGGCCAGCATTCCGAACCTATCGATGGGGCAGGAACATTTTGCTTACGATTGGGCTCAAGAATTTGATGCGTTTACAACGCAAAAAATACTTGATAAGGATCTTTCAAGTTTAGTGGATTACTCGAGGGCGCCAGGTGGATTGAAGTCTGTTCCTACGCCGGATCACTACATTCCGATGCTGTATGCCTTAGCTTTAGCCCGCAAAAATGAGGACGTAAGATTCACTTACGACGAACTCGTTTATGGCGGCATTTCGATGCGTTGCTTCGAAATTGCTTAATACCCCAGAAATGCTTTGTCGATAATGCTGCAGGCTTGATCCATTTCCGCACCGGTGATGGTGAGCGGAGGAGCAAGTCTTATTTTATTGCCATGGGTCGGTTTCGCCAATAAGCCCTTTTTCATCAGGTCTAAGCAGATTTCCCAAGCCACCTTGCTGTCTTCATCCGTGTCGATTTCGATGGCACACAAGAGCCCTTTTCCTCTAACTGATTTAATTAAGGCGGTTTTGTCGCGCAAACCCTCTAAGAATTTTAGTAATTGTCGTCCTCGCACTTTGGCATTTTCGACTAAATCTTCATCTTCAATAATATCGATAGCCACGTTTGTCACTGCGCAAGCCAATGGATTTCCACCATAGGTCGAACCATGTTCGCCCGGTTTGATGGTCAACATAATTTCATCATTGCAAAGCACAGCTGAGACCGGCATAAATCCGCCTGATAGCGCTTTTCCTAGCAATAAAATATCAGGGTGAACTAACTCATGGTGACAAGCCAGCCATGCACCTGTGCGACCTAAACCCGTTTGAATCTCATCCGCAATGAAAAGAACCCGGTGTTTTTTGCATAATGCTGCGGCCTTTTTTAAATAGCCAGTTGACGGAATAACCACCCCAGCTTCGCCTTGAATGGGTTCGACCATGAAAGCCGCCACGTTCGGGTTTTGTAATTTTTCTTCTAATGCAGCTAAATCATTGTAGGGAATTCGGCTGAAACCCGGAACATAAGGGCCGAAGTTGTTATAAGACGATGGATCACTCGATGACGAAACCGCCGCGATGGTACGCCCCCAAAAATTTCCTTCTGCAAAAATAACTTCCGCCTGATTCGCCGGAACGCCTTTCACCTCGTAGGCCCATTTTCGGGCTAACTTGATGGCTGATTCACCGGCTTCCACGCCGGTATTCATCAAAAGCACCTTTTCGTATCCAAACTTTTCCGCTAGTTTCCTCTCGGTTGAACCTAGAAGATTTGTGTGAAAGGCACGAGAACTGAGTGTTAATTTAGACGCCTGTTCCGAAATGGCTTTGACTAAACGGGGATGGCAATGCCCTTGATTCACTGCGCTGTAAGCAGATAGAAAATCCAGGTACTTTTTCCCCGTTACGTCATAGACATGTACTCCCTCACCGCGTTCAAGAACGACTGGTAACGGATGGTAATTATGTGCTCCAAACTCAGACTCTAAATCAATGTACTCTTGAGGGGTCATAGTAATTCGTAAATTCCTGCTACCCCTTGTCCACCACCCACACAGGCTGTGACCATACCGTATTTTTGATTACGCAGGCGCATTTCGTTAAATAATTGGATGGATAATTTAGCGCCCGAACATCCCAGTGGATGGCCTAGAGCAATCGCTCCTCCGTTTACATTCACAATAGTTGGATCGATATCGAGGGTTTTCATTACCGCCAAAGACTGCGCCGCAAACGCCTCGTTCAATTCAATTTGTTGAATATCCTTCAGCGTCAATCCCGCTTTTTTCAAGGCAATTGGAATTGCCTCTACAGGACCTATACCCATGATACTTGGTTCTACACCTGCAGTAGCATATGAAACCATGCGAGCGATGGGCTCTAAATGTAATTCTTTCACTAATTTCTCTGAAACGACTAAAACGAAAGCTGCTCCATCAGAAGTTTGGGACGCATTACCAGCGGTAACGGTTCCACCCATCGCGAATGCGGGCTTTAGTTTGCCTAACGCTTCGATAGTCGTGTCCGCACGCGGTCCTTCGTCTTCAGACACAGTCCAGCTGCGGGTTTGTTTCTTCCCTGATTTAGCATCGAAATAATTCTCAGTTACTTCCACGGGAACGATTTGCGACGTGAATTTACCCGCTTTTTGTGCCTCTAGTGCTTTCATGTGAGAAGCGTAAGAGAAGGCATCTTGTTCGTCGCGCGTCACGTTGTATTTCTTACTTACTTCCTCTGCCGTCAGACCCATTCCGATGTAATAATCCGGATGTTCATTCGCAATTCCGTAGTTCAAGACCGTTTTATGTCCCATCATTGGCAACATGGTCATTGATTCAGTTCCCCCTGCTATGACGCAATCGGCCATGCCGGAAGCTACTTTAGCGGAGGCTAAAGCAATTGCTTCTAAACCAGAACCGCAATAGCGGTTGATGATGAAACCAGGAACACTTTTAGGTAGTGATAAAAGGGAAATATAACGTGCCATTTGCATCCCTTGCTCCGCTTCGGGAATGGCGTTGCCTACGATTAAATCATCGACACGTGCCGGGTCTAAGTTAGGCACTTGCTTCATCAGATGTTTAATGACTTCCGCCGCTAAATCATCTGGACGCATTGTTCTGAAACCTCCTCTTTTGGCTTTTGCAACTGCTGTGCGGTAACCTGCTATGATATATGCATTCATCTTCGTACGATTTAATTTCTGAGTGGTTTACCGCCACCTAATAAACTTTGGATTCTGTCCATGGTCTTTTTCTCGCCACATAAAGAAAGGAAAGCCTCTCTTTCTAGGTCGAGTAAATACGTTTCGCTCACGACTTGCGGAGCGTCTAAATCACCTCCGCAGATCGCGTAAGCTAATTTATTCGCGATCAAGGCGTCATGTTCTGAAATATAACGTCCCATTAACATGCCTTGTATCCCTGCTTTGAATAGGGCTAAACCTTGTTTTCCCTCTACCCAGACATCGTTGCGTCTTGCTTTTTGGACATATCCTGCGTCTGCTAAGGCCAAAGCCTCTCTTTTCGCCTCCGATATCACTTGGTTGCGATTTAGCACAATACGATCCTGAGCTCTCAAATAATTCATATCTCTCGCCTCGTGCGCTGAAGTACTCACGCGCGCCGTTGCGATATTCATAAAGGCTTCTTGCAAGCGATTCAACTCCACATCGCCTGCGCGACGTGCATCGCCCATTCTCAAGGCCATTTCTTTCGTTCCACCACCAGCAGGTATCAAACCTACTCCCACTTCGACTAAACCCATGTATAATTCAGCGTGAGCGACAATCTTGTCTGCGTGTAAGTTGATCTCGCAGCCACCGCCTAGTGCTAACGTGTGCGGTGCCACCACAACAGGTATACTTGAGTAGCGAACGCGCATCATCGTCTCTTGGAAGGTAGCGATCATCGTGTTGATGTCATCGAATTTCTGCTCCATCGCAAACATGAATAACATGCCCAGATTCGCACCTGCAGAGAATGCCTCGTTTGACTCGTTTCCAATCACTAAACCTTGGAAATCTTTTTCCGCCGTTGCGATAGCCTCTTGAATGCCTTCGAGCACCCCTTGGCCCATCGTGTTCATCTTCGAGTGGAATTCTAAACCCAAGATACCATCTCCTAAGTCCACGATATGCATATCGTCGTTAGAAGAAACCGTTTTCGTAGGCTTTAAGATCTGCAGGTTGATTTGCTTTTCAGCTCCTGGAATAGCTTGGTATTTCTTCGTAGCGATGTCGTAGAACATTCGCTTTCCTCCTTCCACTTTGTAGAAGGACGTATGGCCTGCTGCCACCATCTCATTAACCCAAGCTGCCGGTGCCAGACCTTCTGCCTTCATTAATTCGATACCATTCACTACACCGATAGCGTCCCAGGTTTCGAAGACTCCCATCTCCCAGCCAAAACCCGCGCAAATAGCTTGGTCAATTTTGACTAAATCATCAGCGATCTCCGGAATTCGATTCGACGCATAACGGAAACCATCTAGGATGGTTTTGCGGTAGAATTCACCTGCTAAATCTTTTCCCGCTAACAACAGCGCGAAACGATCGGCTAGATTATCAATCGCTTTCGAGCGATCTAATGTTTCAAAATTCACGCGTTCTGCCGCGCGGTACTCAAAGGTTTTTAGATCCAGGCTCAGGATGACCGTCTTACCTTTTTCGTCTTTGGTCTTCTTATAAAATCCTTGTCCCGTTTTATCTCCCAGCCATTTGTTTTCGATCAAACGCTGCAGCATTACCGGTAAGTTGAAAATTTCTTTGCTTTCGTCGTTTACGAGTGCCGCTTTCAAATTGTTCGCCACGTGAACCGTGGTATCTAATCCGACTACATCCGAAAGGCGGAAGGTTCCCGATTTAGGGCGACCTACGACTTTAGAAGTTAATTTATCGACTTGCTCCACCGTTAAGCCTAATTCCTCTACCACTTTCATCGTCTGCATCATCGAATAGACGCCGATACGGTTTGCGATGAAGGCAGGTGTGTCTTTGCAAAGCACGGCCGTTTTACCTAATTCGGTTTCGCCGTAGCTTAATAGGAATTCGATAATGGCAGCATCCGTTTTAGGACCTGGAATCACTTCGAATAAACGTAAGTAGCGGGGTGGGTTGAAGAAGTGGGTTCCGCAGAAATGTTTTTGGAAATCTTCACTTCTACCTTCTGACATCAAATGAATCGGAATACCCGATGTATTCGAGGTAACCAAGGTGCCCGGTGTACGGAATTTCTCTACCTTTTCGTAGAGCGATTGTTTGATGGCTAGGTTTTCTACGACTACTTCCATGATCCAGTCCGCTGAACTGATTTCAGAAAGGTTGTCATCGAAGTTGCCTAGCTTGATGTTATTCGCAAAGCCCGACGCGTAGAGCGATGCGGGCTTTGCTTTTATAGTTTGTTGAAATGCTGCGTTGACGATTCGGTTGCGTACCGAAGGGTGTTCTAAACGAAGACCTTTGGCCTCTTCCTCTGGGCTCAAAGTCTGTGGTGCAATGTCCAAAAGAAGGACCTGAACCCCAATGTTTGCGAAATGACAGGCTATTCTGGAGCCCATAATTCCTGAGCCTAAAATGGCTACTTTTTTAATGGCACGATTCATATCTACGTTTTTAAATCTCGATGTGTAAATATAAATAAAAGGAATTATGTTATGCAAGCATACTATATTTTATTTATGTAAAAAAGGCATGTTGCATCGGTTCATGCATAAATATATATGAATCGAATCTTTTTAATCAACTAGAGATTATTGGATTTTCTGGACTGATTAGTGTTCGTTATAATCATTCCGTTGTGCTCTCATATTTGCTACAGTGTACCGTTAAATAAGTTTACAAATTTTATAGTTTTTTAGTTAGTAATTTCAATTAACAAAATGAATTGAAATGAAAAAACTGTTAATCTTACTTTTAATGTCTCCTCTTTTGACTTTAGGTCAAATTCCAATTATTAGTTTCGCTAAGAATGTATTTGATTATGATAAGGCGTTTGACTCATTAGCAACAACAAAAAATTATTCAAAATTTGTAAATCAGTATTATAATTTTTCTGATTTGAATAAGGATGGTAAACTTGATATAATTATGTCAACTTACACAGATAAAACACAATCTGGAACCTTGAATGTTTTTTATAATCAAAGCTCTGCTAATAAATATATTTTTAATAACAAACAGAATTTTTTTTATCGTGGACAAGGTTTAAATATCGAAGTTGGAGACATTAATAATGATGGGAAGTTAGATATTTTAGCGCCGACACAAAATTACCACGGGTCAGAACAAAATAAACCCAAAGAATATTACCCTCCTGCCTCTAATTCAGCGAATATAGATCAAACTCCGGATAAATTATTCATTCAAAATAATAATGGTTTTCAAGAATTTACGCAACCAGATACCTTATCGACACTGAGTGGAAGATTTATTGATACTGATGGAGATGGAGTCCCAGAGTGGATTAGTTCAAATGGTACGATACCTGCACATTATGATCGAAATAATCCCTACCGACTTTGGCAGTATAAATTTAAGAACAACGCTATCCAAACGAATTTTATTTTGGAGTGTGATATTCAGAATGAAGGAAGGCTCTATTTAGGAGCACTCGATAAATTAGAAGAAGATAAATATTTTTATTTGCCATTTAAAACCTATTCTAAAACATTAATAAATAATAGGCAAATTCCTTTAAATCAATATGTTTTCAGATTTAAGAAAGGGCAATCTTCATATAAAGTAGGTGTAGATTGTGATACGGTTTCAAACATTTCTTATAAACTTTTGAAAAATGGTAGTTTGGATTATTTGTATGAAATCAATAATGAAGATGGAATCAAACTTTTTGATATTGACAATGATGGAAACTTAGAAACAATTGTTATGAGATACACCAGTTATTTAACTGGCGACAAACAATGGGTAGCAGGTGATCCGCCTATTTCAATTCTTCAAGTCTTTGATAAATTTGGTAATGACATTACAGATAAGTTTATAGAAAAGCCATTACAAAGTGATCCACAAAATTATTTTTCTACAAATGGTTTTGAATTAACGGATATCAATGGGGATGGATTGAAAGATATCCTGACTAAAGGAAATTGGGGTTGGTCTATTGATTTTAAAGATCCAAGGGGAAGAGATAAAAAATACATATTGTTAAATACGGGTAAATTCTTTAAAGGTTTTTATGTGAACTTAGATAATAAAGTAACTTTGCCAGATTTGGAGGGTTGGGGTATTCCAATAAATTTGAACCCTGGGAATTCACAGAGTGTTTTAATTGTGCCTTTTGCGGGTAGTCAATCAAATGTACATATTCTTGATCTTGATTTTTCGCAATTTAAATTCCCTTGCGAATCAAATAAGCCCAGCATAACAATTGCAGATAATGTTAATTTTTGTAGCATTTCTGATTCTTTATTGATTAAAAGTGGTGCATTGCCAGGGATGTCTGTTAAATGGTACTCTGGTAACACTCTAATAGGATCTAATCCCGATTTTACAGTTAAATCGAGTGGAACATATAAGGTCAATGTAACAAATTTAGGCGGCTGTATTAATGAAAAAAATATTGTCGTTACAAAAATTGTAAATCCCAACACCCCCACCATTACTAATACCACACCTCTCACATTCTGTGCAGGCCAAAACGTAGTTTTGACAAGTAGTGGAGCAAATAACCAATGGTATTTAAATGGTAATGCCATACCGAATGCTACAACTGCCACATTTACAGCTAATTCCTCAGGCACCTATAGAGTACAAGCGTTGAATGGAGAATGTACTAGTCCTCTGAGTGCAGCTGCAACCATTGTGGTGAATCCCATACCTGCAACACCTACAATTACTTTAGAAACAAATGGTGGTTTGACCTCGAGTGCGTCAGAAGGAATTCAATGGTATTTCAATGACGTAAAAATTGATAATGCCACACAAAAGACAATCAATCCCACCAAGAGCGGTAATTACACCGTAAAGATTCTTACCCCTTGTGCAAGTGAAGCGAGTAAACCTTTTGCTGTTGTTGTGACTTCAACAGAGTCGACAATTTTAGAACAAGTAAGATTATCCCCTAACCCATTTTCGAACCAGTTTAAGGTAAGTTTCCCTATTGAATTTGGCAAAACTGCCCAAGTGAAAATAGTAGATATGTCTGGAAATATTCGCTACAAGAAAGCCTCAGTAATTGATGGAGAAGTAATTGAATTAGGGAATCTCAATGGAGGAAATTATATATTTTACTTGAATTCGAATAATAACTTAAGCCAAAAATCAATTAAGATTAATAAGATTGATTAAATGTTTTTTGGGGAGCTTGTTTAATTTTAAACGAACTCTCAATGCATTTTGCAATCCTTTCTCTTGCGACCAACTTTGCTACTATAGGCTTAAAATAAAAGACCACCTGGTTTGAGGTGGTCTTTTGGTTTTACTAAGTTCCAACTTAAAAAGAGTTAATAACTACATATAACTCTCCATCGGCTCGCAAGCGCAAACTAAATTGCGATCGCCATAGGCAGAATCGATGCGAGAAACCGTAGGCCAAAACTTATTCGCCTTCACATACGCCAGCGGGAATACCGCTTTCTCGCGTGAATATGGGCGATCCCAATCGCCTAGTAAAACGGCAGATTGTGTATGTGGCGCGTGCTTTAATACATTCGAAGCTTTGTCTGCTTTGCCTTCTTCAATCTCGCGAATTTCTGCACGTATGCTCAATAAAGCATCGCAGAAACGATCTAATTCGTCTTTGTTCTCTGATTCAGTAGGCTCAATCATCAAGGTTCCAGCCACCGGGAATGAAAGGGTAGGAGCGTGGAAACCATAGTCCATTAGACGTTTGGCAATATCCTCCGCTTCCACTCCAGCCGATAATTTAAACGGACGGCAATCCACGATCATCTCGTGTGCGCAACGTCCTTGTGAACCTGTATATAGGATAGGGAATTCTTTCTCTAAACGCGCCTTGATGTAATTCGCATTTAAGATCGCAATTTCTGTTGCAGTCGTTAAGCCTTTTCCTCCCATCATCGAGATGTAAGCATAAGAGATGGCCAAAATACTCGCAGATCCCACTGGAGCTGCAGAAACGGCACCCGAAGTTCCATCATGTACGTGTCCTGGTAAGAAAGGAACTAGCTGAGGTGCTACGCCGATAGGTCCCATGCCTGGGCCACCACCACCGTGAGGAATACAGAAAGTCTTGTGTAAATTCAAGTGACAAACGTCTGCTCCGATGCGTGCAGGCGAAGTTAATCCTACCTGTGCGTTCATGTTTGCTCCGTCCATATAAACCTGACCTCCATTTTCGTGGATAATCGCACAAATCTCTTGAATCGTTTCCTCAAACACACCGTGTGTACTCGGGTAAGTGACCATCAAGCAAGAAAGATTGTCTTTGTGTTCGATGGCTTTTGCTTTTAAGTCAGCCACATCAATATTTCCATTTGCGTCGCAAGGAGAAACAATTACCTTCATTCCTGCCATAACTGCTGAAGCAGGATTTGTTCCGTGCGCTGATGATGGGATGATTGCAATATCACGGTGGTGATCACCGCGAGATGCATGGTAAGCACGAATCGTCATAAGACCGGCATATTCGCCTTGTGCTCCAGAGTTTGGTTGCATCGACATTTTTGCGAAACCAGTAATTTCACAAAGCCAGTCATTCAGGTCATTGACCATTTGTTGGTAACCTTTAGTCTGTGAAGCAGGCGCGAATGGGTGCATTTTGCCTAATTCTGGCCAAGTCACCGGAATCATTTCGGTTGTTGCATTCAATTTCATCGTACAAGAACCCAATGAGATCATGGAATGAACCATGGATAAATCCTTTGATTCTAATGATTTCAAATAACGCAACATCCCGTGCTCGGAATGGTATTTATTAAACACGCTGTGCGTTAAATAAGTAGACGTCCGTGTTAGTGCTGCTGGGATTGTCCAGGCAACATTTTTCTCTGCTGTTTTCGCTCCTTTTAACGTTTCGAAGAACGAGATGATTTCGATTACATCAGCTTCTTGCGTCGTCTCATCTAACGAGATGCTCGTGGTAGTAGCCGTATAACGTAAGTTACGTTGTGCTTTTTCTGCCAAAACACGTAAGTCCGCCGTTTGAGCTCCCGTCTCAATCGTTAGTGTATCGAAATGGTGTGTGTTAACTAAAGTGAAACCTAGTTTGCGTAAGTTAACCGCTAATAATTCGGTCAAGCCGTAAACCTTTTCTGCGATTTTCTTCAAGCCAGTTGGACCGTGGTAGATTGCATAAGATGCCGCCATAATGGAAAGCAATACTTGTGCTGTGCAGATGTTAGATGTCGCTTTTTCACGGCGAATGTGTTGCTCGCGCGTTTGTAGGGCCATACGTAGAGCACGGTTTCCTTCTGCGTCCACCGAAACCCCGATGATACGACCCGGGATATTACGCTTGTATTTTTCTTTGGTAGCGAAGAAACCAGCGTGTGGTCCACCAAAACCCATCGGTACCCCGAAACGTTGTGAAACACCCACTACCGCATCCGCTCCCATTTCGCCTGGAGGCGTTAATAAAGTCAAGGCTAATAAATCTGCTGCCACCACCACTTGTAATCCATTCTCTTTCGCTGCAGCGATTAAAGCGCTATAATCAAATACCTCGCCATTCGAAGCTGGGTATTGTAACATCATTCCATAGAAACGTGCATCAGTTACGTCGAAGGTACGGTGGTCGCCCACGACGATTTCAATCCCAATAGGTTCTGCCCGCGTTTTTAATAAGTCAATTGTTTGTGGAAGGCATAAGTCAGATACGAAATAAGCTTCAGCTTGATTGCGTTCTGCTGGACGTTGTCCATACAACATTGTCATCGCTTCAGCTGCCGCCGTTCCTTCGTCTAGAAGGGAGGCGTTCGCTAATTCCATGCCGGTTAGGTCGATGATCATCGTTTGGTAGTTCAATAACATTTCCAAACGACCTTGTGCGATTTCTGCTTGGTAAGGCGTATAAGCCGTGTACCAAGAAGGATTTTCTAAAATATTTCTCAATATGACCGTGGGCACAATCGTGTCTGAGTAACCTAAACCGATGTGTGATTTGAAGATCTGGTTTTGGCCCATCACCTGTTTAAAATCACGTAAGAACGCGAATTCTGATTTCGGTTCTGGCAAACGAAGCCCTTGTGTCAATCGAATTTTCTCAGGGACAGTTTGTTGAATTAGTGTATTTAAACTATCTACGCCAATCGTTTTTAACATGTCAGCTATATCAGCTGAGTCTGAATTGTTGTGACGTAAAGAGAAGTCTTCCTGATAAGTGTAATTTAAGGTCATGAATGTTGAGAATTTGTCTAAGAAAATCGCCACAAATTTAATCTTTTTTTAGCGATTTATTTTTAGATTCTTAACTTCGCTTTCTTAAATTTTGTTTCAACAAATGAAAAAAACTAACATCTACGTTTTAGGGCTATTATTAGCAGCTAAATTAATCCCGATGAGCGCCATCGCTCAGGGAGATCCAGTACCTTACGCGCTGTCCATCAGAGCGGATGATCTGAAAAAACACTTGACTTTTATCGCTTCAGATAGCTTAAAGGGTCGTAATACGGGTTCGGCGGAACAATTAGTGGCCGCAAACTACATTGCAGATTCCTTTAAGAAATCAGGCATTGCGCCAGTGAATGGGTCTTATTTCCAAAAAGTGGACCTAGTAAACCGCTCTTGGACGAATGTTTCGCTAGCCGTTAAAGGCAAGAAATACGAGTACTTGGGTGATTTTATGGCAAGCGCCTTAGCGCCAGTACCCGCTAATTCAAAATTCCCCGTTGTTTTTGTTGGATTCGGTATTCAACAAGGCGGCTTCACGGATTTTGACAAATTAAATGCAAAAGGAAAATACGTTTTAGCTTTCGAAGGGGAATCAAAGGATGCCTCTGGCAATTATGTGCTTTCAGGAACTAAATCGCCGTCCGTTTTCGGAAAAGGCGACGGTTGGAAAGAAAAGTTAAAGCGTGCACAAGCCGCTGGAGCGAAAGGTTTGATTTTGATAGCAGATCGTGATGGAAAAGCTTTTGGCAATCAGGTACGTCAACGTCAAGTGATGATGCAACGTTTTGGAAATGAGCGCATGGCCTTTGCTGATGCCGTTTCTGCTGCAAACGAAGCACCTGTTTTACTTATCTCCTCTGAATCAGCAGCAGAAATGTTAGGAACAACTGAAGCAGAATTACTCGCTTACAAGGCCTCTTTAGGCGCGGCGAAAAAATCAGTTGCGTCTAAATTCAAAGCGGCTCCTATCGAATTAACCATCGAGAGAACCGAGAAGCCAGTGGACACCTACAATGTCGTAGGCTTCCTAGAGGGAACGGATAAGAAAGAAGAAATTCTTGTATTAACGGCTCACTACGATCACATCGGTGTTTCTGCAGATGGCCAAATCAACAACGGAGCAAACGACGATGGTTCAGGAACCGTAACGGTAATGGAATTAGCGGAGGCTTTCGGTAAAGCAGCAGCAGAAGGAAAACGTCCACGTCGTAGCATTTTATTCATGACGGTGACAGGTGAAGAAAAAGGTTTATTAGGTTCCGAGTGGTACGCAAACCACCCACTTTTCCCTTTAAAAAATACCGTGGTTAATTTGAATACGGACATGACCGGTCGTTATGATGACGAGCACAAGGGCAAACCAGATTATATCTACGAAATCGGTTCAGATAAATTATCGTCTCAATTACGCGAGGTATTAATCGAGCAAAACAAGAAGCACGTAGGTCTAGAGCTAGATTTCCGTTTCAATGATCCGAACGATCCTAATCGTTTCTACTATCGTTCTGATCACTACAACTTCGCTAAGCACGGGATTCCAGTGGCCTTCTTCTTTAATGGAGTTCACGATGATTACCACATGCCAGGTGATGAAGTAGACAAAATCGAATTTGACCAAATCCAAAAAGTAGGCCGTTTAGTGTTCTACATGGCTTGGGAAATCGCGAATAGAGAGCAGAGATTGGTGGTGGATTCTAATAAGCCATAAAAATGGCGGTGCCATTTTTATGGCTTATTCTAGATTAGAGATAATAGAGTAGAGAGTATAGATTTTGACTTTACTATTTCTGAATTATTAAAAAAGGGGCGAAGGCCCCTTTTTTAATTCCATATCTCTACTCTGTACTCTATAATCTCTAAACTAACTTGGCAAGTTTCTCCCGAAACGTAACCGCCCTCACCTTTGCCTCCTGAATAAACTCATTATCCTTCACCTCACCGATCACTGCATCGAGTTCCTCCGCATTACCGAACATGGCTAATCGGAAAGGATCCTCATAGTCCTTTGAGCGTGATCGTTCGATGCCTTCAGTTAGGAAATCAGCTGTGGCGATGGCGCGATCGATCCAGGCTGGGATGTCGTTGAATGCCTGTGGATTAATTTGTAATAAGCCGTTCAACGCATTTTCGAATTTTTGTTCTGGGTACAATGCTGCCTGTTTTTCGTAGAATTCGTGCACTTGCTTCCAGCGGGTGATCTTGCCTGATTTGACATCGTTTTTCATCTCTTGGATGTAGCCGGATGGAATGAGTTGGCCGCCTAAGTTTTCCCAGATTTGAATCGCCGTTGCGTTTTTAAGGGTTGATTGTAAAAGTTCCGATGGGGATTGGGATGGGAAGCGCTGGGATGTGGCTAACCACTCTTTGGCAGCATGGTAATACAACAGATCGTGGAAGATTTGGTAGGCTTTGTGTGCCTTTGCGATGCGTGTTCTGCGTTTCGTGTTCTCGATTCCGGTGGCATAGATCGCTAGTGGATTCGAGGCATTGGCTGGGTCATTTAACCAGGATTTGCCGTCGCCGCCCCCTAATGAATCAGATACCCATTTCTCTAATAACTTGATTGCTTGCAAGATTTCCGAAACGGTGTCAGGCGCTAAGAAGTCAAATTCGAGCAACATGTCTTTGTCGGTTCTTTGGTCCCTGGCAGCGAATTTCCAAGCGTTACGGGCTAGAGCGTACATATTGTATTGGAACCAATAGCCGGCAATAATCAGTAATCCACCTTCTGTGTCATCGTTTCCGATTAAGGAGAAGGGTAGTGGATTGTGAATTTCGCCCGGGTAATTTCCCTTCGAAATCAGGTTAAAGGACGCGAATTTTGAGTTGTGTTTTAAAGCCACGGATAAGCCAGGCCAAAATCCACGACCCGCCTGTAATTCCCCATCCGCTCCACGCGAATTGTGGTTTGAACCGAGGGTCGCGCCTGCGGCCATATTGCTCTGACCTTTCACGATCGCTGCGCACAAGAATGAGTTGTTGTGGTGTTGTTCGTGTGCTGGGAAAATCAGCGCATTTAATACCTCACAGCAAGAGATGGTTGAATTACTTCCTAAAAAGGAGTTGATGAGACGTGCGCCGTATTTCAGTTGGGAGTGTGCCGCTAAAATAAAACGAACTGCTTTCACGCCGTAGAAAATACGGCAGCCTTCGTGGATGATTCCGTTCACGATTTCGCAACCTTCGCCTATTTGGGTGGAGGCATTGGCATTCGATATAATCGTTAGGTTTTTTAATTTGTTTGCGCCTTTGATGTAGGTGTCGGTACCCATATTGACGTCTTTGATGATACCCGTATTTTTTATCACGGTGCGATCGCCGATTTGACCGTAGAAACCTCGCTTAGACGAGAATTCTTGGATTGTCATTTCTTTGTATTTCGCTTGTAATAATTTGTCCTCCCGGTCTTGGGTCCATAAAAAAGCATCGGCGGGTTTCATTCCTACAAATGGAATAACTTTTCTGCCTCCATTTTCGTTGCCTAATTCCATCCAAATTCGGATCCGCTCTTCTTCGCCCTTCTTCACAATACCATTTCCAAATTTCGCCGTAGCCGTTGTCGCTAATTCGTTCACTTGGAGGATCATTACCTCGTTCCCGATTTGATAATGAGACAATAAATTCACGCGATCAATCGCTACATTATCTCCAAAATCGCAGGAGATTAAGGTGCTATTATATAGTCCCACCGGCATTCGGAGGTTTTTGAATTCCAAATAGCAACTCTCTAAAATACCGATACGGTTAATGCCAAAAAAACGGCAATTCTTAACCAAATACGGATTAAATCCCTCTTTCACCCACACATCTTTCCAATTCTCCGCCTCATTTAAGTTCGCCTCCATGATACTGATTTCGCGTGGCGCTAGAGGACGATAAGCCCCCAAGTCGAGGTTAGAGTTGCGGTGGTCGAACTCGCTTTGGCCTTCTTCTAAAAAGGCAGGTGTTACGAAATCGAAACCAAGTTTTGAAAGGGGTTTTTTATCAATTCTATTCATATTTCATAAAATTCAAGCGGCAAATCATCCGGATCCGCGATAAAGGTAAATCGCTTCCCAGTGAATTCATCGATGCGAATGGGCTCCGATGCTATGCCTTTTTTGGTTAATTCCTGAACCGTAAAGTCCAAGTTGTTTACTTGAAATGCCAAATGCCGTAAACCGCAACTCTCCGGCCTCGAAGGGCGAGAGGGTGGGTTAGGGAAAGAGAACAATTCAATCACATAGTGATCATTCAGGGCTAAATCCAATTTATAGGAATCACGCTCTTCCCGATACACTTCTCGAATGATTTCAAGCCCTAAATCCTGAGTATAGAAGGCTTTAGAACGCGCATAATCCGAACAGATTATGGCGATGTGGTGGACACTATGTAGACCTAAATGATTCATTATTTGATTGAAACAGCAATTTTCGAGTCGGCGGTTCCATAATAGAGAAACCATTTTCCTTTGTAAGGGACTAAACCCTCTACGAAACATACTTCATTCACTTCGCCCACTTTTTCATAGGGTTGATTAGGCCAAATAAATGGTTCGTTTGTTCGGGCAACAACTTTATAAGGCTGCTGCGCATCGAATAAAACTTGTCCAGCCGCATAGGTGAATTTAGGGAAGCGTGTCTCATTATAATTCGCTGCATTCGAGCTATTATAAATCAGAACGATTCCCTCTTTTTGCACTAATGCATAAGGTCCTGGCTCCACTAAACGGCTATCAAAATAGCCTGCTCGTGGCTTTAAAACGGATAAACGAACGTTTGTTTCCGCATTTTCTAGGATGTCCCAGTGCCGTAAGTCTTTCGAAGTAGCTAAGAATAGATCAGTATCACCGAAATACATGTAGTATAGACCATTAATCTTTTTAGCAACGATTCTACTACCATTTTGAACAGAAACTATGGCTCCTGATTTAGACCAAGTATTTAGGTATTTTTCTGAAGTAAATAGGGGACCTATTTTCTCCCAAGTTTGTAAATCTTTCGAAAATGCTCCACAAAGGCGTGCGTATTTGCCATCATATGAAGTATAGGTGAGGAAATAACCCCCATCCTCTTTCTCCACTATGCGTGGATCTTCGATGCCCCCTGGCCATTCGAATGTACGGAATGCGTCATTCGATGGAAATAAGATGGGTGCTGGATTTTTTTTAAAATGAATACCATCAGCGCTTGTGGCTAAGCCGATGCGGGAGGTGCCTACTGAATCTTGAGCGCGGTATAATAAATGAACCAGGCCATTGCGAACGAGAGCGGTGGGATTTAAGACATTTTTGTTTTCCCAACCGACCATTTTCCCGGTAATAGGATCTAAGAAACGGGCTTCAAGGGAGGGTTTGAGAATGGGATTAAAGGCATCTGCCTTTTTGAAACCCGTCATTTGCCAGTTTTGGGCCGAGGCTGAAAAAGCCACACATACTACCAGCCAAACAAAAAAGCGCTTCATTCCATATCGATTTAGAAAACTAAATTACGAAAAAAGAACGAAAGGCATCGGTAATATAGTACAAGAAAAGTAGGCTACTCTTTAAAGATTTTATCCTCAATTCCTTTGTTGATGATGTAATTCGTTAAAGTCAAGCGAATTAGGCCGGTTTTGCGCGTATTTACCGGTGCTACCGCTGTACGGTTGATGTCTACTACGACTCCTTTCGGGATCTTGAATTTTTTCACGTCTACCGTAATATTCAATTCTGAAGGTAGTCCGAAGGCTTTTTCTGAACCATAAACATAGGTGGAAAGTACGGTTCCGTTACTACGGGAGGTTATTTGGGACTTTAAAATCAAATCAAGGGTAGGGTCGACCCAGATTTTAGCTAAGACTATCTCGCCTGAATCGTCCGTAGGTAAAAGGGTAATTGATTCTGTTTTTATTCCATCGATGACCTCGAAACCAGTGAATAAAGCATTGTAGGCTGATTTATTTCGCAAAAGAGCAGTCAGGTCGGTGAAACCTTTTTTTGGCAAAATGGCAATCCCTTTAGTAATCATCCGGAATTTTTCCGGCTGCTTAAAATAGATGGTCGCCTTTGCTGGCATAATCTTAATGAGGGGAATATCCGATTTGATTTGTGCCTCTACTCGGTAATCGCGCACCTTGTTCATCCGCGCTAAAACCTGTACAACGGTCTTGTTTGCATCTTGTGCAAAGAGGGAAAAGGAAAGAAATAATAAGAGTAGGCGAATCATGATTGAATGTCTTTGCGGTGGAAAGTGTATAGCGAAACGGAAATCAACACCACATTATGTACGACTAAAACGATGCAAGAACGCAAGATATCGGAAGTAGGCAGTGGATCCTCGAAAAATGAGCGCCATGACGCCATGTGTGTCGTGAATAAATAGGGTTTAATTGGGTCAAAAACCCGCACATCCAAGGTCCCAATAATCGTAAATAACAAGATAACCGACATGGTTGCCACGATAGGTCCGATGGAATTATCCGTAAAACAGGACAAACAAATAGACAAAGAACTGACGGTAAACAAGGCTAAAAATGCCACTGCAAATCCACCCAAATAACGCCAATTCACATCCGCTTCCTGTAAAATCACTAATCCATCCGAATTCAATACCATCATGTCACCCGTCCCAAATAACAATTTACCTACTATCACAGACATCACCCCCATCCATAAAATGACAATCAAGGTATATATCCCACCTGCAATAAATTTAGATAATAGGAGTTGAACACGCGAAATAGGTTTCGTTGCTAACATGCGAATGGTGCCCATAGCAGCTTCACCGGACACTAAATCGCCGGTCACTAAAGCGACCAAAAGTGGAATTTGGACTAATAACATCTGCAAAATGATGAAGGCGACCAAATTGCCATTTAATACATTGCCTTCAAAGGTCAAAGTCTGCTCGAAGGAGGCTGTCACAAACGAGATGATGGACATTCCGTCTGCTTTTAACGCAAATTGAATGACGCCCACTAGAACGGTGATGGCAGCCAGGCCTAAATACGACCGAGGCTTTAAGGCAATCTTGATAATTTCGTTGTAAATGCTGTTAAATAGGATCATTGAGATACGATTTTGATAAAATAATCCTCCAGCGTGCGTTTCGCCTCCAGGCTAAAAATTTCAATATTCTGCTCGACAAGAAATGCAGTAAGACTAGGTATTTCTGATTTTTCGATGGGGAATTGGACAGAGGAATCACCTATATTGTCCCAGGTTAGCGAAGGTTTCCAGACTAACAAGGCATTTTTTGCTACCGGCATTGGACTTGCTTCTAAACGTAAAATTAGGTTTTCCCCATTCATAAGTTCATTCACATTTCCTTCTACGATCGACCGGCCTTTGTTAATAATGACCATGCGGTTGCAGATGAGTTCGATTTCTGCCAAATTATGAGAGGACAATAAAACCGTTTTATTCTGCTCGTTTTTCAAACGCAAAATCAAGTTTCGAATATCAATTATACCTTGAGGATCCAAACCAGTCGTAGGTTCGTCTAAAATAATCAGGTCTGGATTGTGTAATAGAGTTTGCGCAATTCCTAAACGCTGTTTCATTCCATGTGAAAAGCCCGCAAATTTATCTCGCTCGCGTCCGCCCAGTCCTACGAAATCTAACATTTTGTAGATTTCCTGTTTTGATGATGGTTTTCCGGAGATGCGAGAGAAGATTTCTAGATTTCGGTAAGCGGATAAATATTTGTAGAAATCAGGTTTTTCGATGATGCTTCCGATGCGTCCAAGAATTGATTCCCGGTGGGTGGCAATCGATTCGCCAAAAAGTTCTACCGATCCACTGTCTGGTTTAATCAAGGAGTTTAGACAACGAATGCTGGTACTTTTTCCGGCGCCATTAGGGCCTAAAAAGCCAAAAACATCCCCCTTATAAACGGTAAAACTAACGTCTGAAACGGCTTGGAAGGATCCAAATTTTTTTGAAAGGTGGCGGACCTCAATAATTTTTTCTGGCATATATTTTAAACACAGAAAACTTGAAAAAAGTTTTATTATTTAACTTAAAGAATGCGATTGACCACGGCCAAACAACGGCTACTATTCTTCCGAGTCAAAATAGACCCATAACAAATTCACACAACTTTTATATGTCCCGATTGTTACCATTAAATAAAAATATAATTAAATGTATAAAAAATTATAAAATTTCATTTTTGTATCAAAAAAACATTATTAAATTACCCTCGAAAAAATTGTAAGTAGTCACTCATTTACAATGATTTACTATCACTTTAACCTCAATTTAACATGAAAAACAATTTCTACGTAAGCAGAGTGGTCTTTCTACTGGCGTTGATGCTATCTCTTTCTTGGATGGCATTTGGCCAAGACCAAAAAGTTACTGGAACTATCTCGGACACGAAGGGTGGCGGGATTCCAGGAGTATCTGTCGTGATTAAGGGTACAACTACCGGTACCACGACTGATGGAAATGGAGCTTTCTCCATAAATGTAAAAAGTGGCAATGCCGAATTAGTCATTACTTCGGTAGGTTACGTTTCTAAAACTGTTGGCGTAGGAAATCGCTCATCCATCGCAGTTACCTTGGATGAGGATGTTAGCCAATTGAGCGAGGTTGTCGTAACAGGTTACTCATCCCAACGTAAAAAAGACATTACGGGAGCGGTAGCTGTAGTTAGCGCAAAAGAACTTACTGCCTTGCCGGCTGCCTCTGTAACCCAAATGTTACAAGGTCGTGCATCAGGTGTGACGGTAGGTAATGATAACTCGCCGGGTGGTGGAACGATGGTTCGTGTCCGTGGTTTTGGATCTACGAATAATAACTCCCCATTATATGTCATTGATGGAGTACCTACTCAGGGTACACTAAATCAAATCAACCCAAATGATATTGAGTCGATGCAGGTATTGAAAGATGCGTCTGCAGCTTCTATCTATGGTGCGCGTGCTGCGAATGGTGTCGTGATCATCACTACGAAGCGTGGTGGTGAAGGTGAGCCAAAAATCAGCTTTGACATGTATACGGGTACTCAGCAAATTGGTAAAACATTGAATTTAATGAATACCAAAGAAATGGGTCAGTATTTCTATGAATCGCAAATTGGAGCAGGTAGACCTGCTGGAACGTCTCCATCAGCGCAATACCGTTTTGCACCTGATGGAACACAAACGATCGCGGATTATATTTATCCAAACGTGTTTGGCGCCTTACCAGCTAATTTTACATATACAAATGATATCACCGATCCAAGATTGGGTGTTACTGCATTTAACATTACGAAAGCAAACAAGGAGGGTACAGATTGGCAAAATGTAATTTTTGGGCCAGCTAAAATCTCTAACTACCAGTTAGGTGCAACAGGTGGTTCAAAAAATGGTAAGTATGCAATTTCTGCTAGTTACTTTGATCAAGAGGGTATCTTAAAGTATACAGGATACAAGCGTTATTCTGTTCGTGCTAATACAGAATTCAAGAAGGGAGCTATCACTTTTGGTGAGAACTTTACAGTAACTTACGATGAGCGTATTGGTATTCCTGCCGGAAATAATAGTGAATCTAATCCAATTATGTTTGCGATTCGTATTCAGCCAATCATCCCCGTTTTTGATATTACAGGAGGTCCTAGAGCTTTAGGTGGAACTAATACCTCTGATCTAAATGGTTTTGCCGGTCCTCGTGGATCAAACTTAGGTAATGCCCCTAATCCATTAGCTCGTCAATGGAGAGAGCGTGATAATCCAGTTAGATCAACACGTATCTTTGGTAACGTTTTTGGAGAAGTTGAAATTTTGAAAGATTTAAAGGCGCGTACTAGCCTTGGTTTTGAATACAACAACTTTAACCAATCTGCATATTTCAACCGTGATATTGAGGCAGCTGAAGCGCGTAACGCGAACAGCTTAACTGTCACAAACAACTTCGATCGTGCAGTAACTTGGTACAATACCTTGAACTACACGAAGAAAATAGGAGATCACGACTTTAATGTATTAGTTGGAACAGAAGCAGTTTCAACCTATGGATTTGGTTTTTCAGCTCAGCGAAGCAACTTCGCCTTTGATGATTTATCGTACCGTTATTTGAACAACGGTTCTGCTGCTGGTTTAACTAATGCGGGATCTGGAGCAACGATCACAGCCTTATTCTCTCAATTCGGAAAAGTAAACTATGCTTACAAGGATTTCTTACTAGCTGATTTTACTTTGCGTCGTGATGGATCATCTCGTTTCTCACCAGCTTACCGTTATGGTGTTTTCCCTGCCTTCTCGGTAGGAGCTCGTCTTTCTGAATTAGCGTTCATGAAAAAACTGACTTTCCTTAATGATTTGAAAGTTCGCGCTGGTTGGGGTAAAACGGGTAATCAGTTGATTCCAAACGTATATAATGCGTATACCTTGTTTACACCAGATCCGAATAACAATGCGTATGATATTACTGGTGCAGGTAATGCAATTGCCCCAGGTTTTGACATTTCTCAGTTCGGTAATTCAAGCGGCCGTTGGGAAACAAATACCTCTACTAACATCGGTTTAGACGCAAGTTTGTTTAACAACAAATTAGATATTGCTTTTGACTGGTATACACGTACTACTTCAGATATGTTAACACAGGTACCTATTCCAAGATCATCTGGTACAGGAAGTATTCCGTTTGTGAACATTGGTGAAGTAAATAACACGGGAGTTGACTTAAACATTACTTATAGAGATCAAATTGGTCAATTACGTTATTCAATTTCAGGCCAAATTAGCCAGTACAAGAATAATGTAGTGAAGTTAAATGATGACCCGAATGCATCCATCTTTGGATTCGTAACTCGTGTTCCAGCGATCTCACTTACAAAAGCAGGATTACCTATCGCGAGTTTCTTCGGTTACGTAGTGGAAGGAGTTCTTAAGGATGATGCTGAGGCTGCGGCTGCCGTACAAATTCCTGGCTACACTCGTGCGGGTGTATTTAAGTTTAAAGATGTGAATGGCGACGGTAAAATTAATGCATCAGATAGAACCGTTATTGGAAATCCTCACCCAGATTTTACCTATGGTTTAAACCTTAATTTAGGGTATAAAAACTGGGATTTCACTGTGTTTGCACAAGGTGTTCAAGGGAATGAGATTTTCAATTACTTGAAGTATTGGACAGACTTTAATACTTTCCAAGGAAACCGTTCGACAGATATGTTATACAAATCATGGAAGAAACAAGGGGATATAGCTCAATTGCCTCGCTTAAATGCGAGTGATACATTCAGTCAGCAAATTTCGACCTATTTCGTTGAGGATGGCTCATACATGCGTATCAAGAACATCCAATTAACCTACACTGTACCTACTAATGTGTTAAAGAAAATTAAACTTAGTTCGATGCAAGTATATGTTCAAGGACAGAACTTGTTGACTTTAACAAAATATAAAGGTTTAGATCCTGATATCAACATTAGAAACTCAGGAGCAGACAATCAAGATATCCACATGGGTATTGATGAAGGTGCTTTCCCAGTGGCTAAATCTTACAACGTAGGATTAAGAGTAGGATTTTAATTAATTATAATTAGAAATAAATCAGATAAAAAATGAAAAAGTTAATCATATTCGCATTGTTTGCGACAGTTGGAATAAACTTTTCCTGTTCAGAGTCGTTTCTCGAGGTACAACCTCAAGGGGCAGCATCTCTAACGTCTCTGTCTAATAAAAATGGAGTAAATGCCTTATTAATAGGTGCATATTCTTTATTAGATGGAGTAGGGGCAGGAAATACGGGACGTACGTCCACCATTTCAAACTATGTTTTTGGTGGAATTACATCTGGTGATGCTGTAAAAGGAACGGATGCTGGTGATCAGCCAGAGCAAAGTTTTATTGAGCAATTCACTTGGTTTGCAGAGAATACCTATTTCCTAGGTAAGTGGCAGCATACTTATGATGGCGTTGCGCGTGCAAACGAGGCAATTTTACTTGCTAAAAGCCCGGACGTTAAGGATATGACCGATGCGGAGAAAACGCAAGTAATTGCAGAGGCGCGTTTCTTGCGTGGTCACTACCATTTCGAAGGAAAGAAAATGTGGAACATGATTCCATATATCGATGAAACAATCTACAAGCGTGATGATCCAAATTCGACGAAATTAGCCAACGACAAAGATATTTGGCCGAACATCGAGGCAGATTTTAAATTTGCTGCGGATAACCTTCCTGCAACACAATCTCAAAAAGGAAGAGCTACGAAGTGGGCTGCAATGGCTTATTTAGCCAAAGTATATATGTTTCAAAAGAAATATAGCCAAGCTAAACCTTTATTGCTTGATGTCTTACAGAATTCTGGAAGGAGATTAGTTGCTGATTACCATGACAACTACAGAACTTCGACTAACAATAATGTTGAGTCAATTTTTGAAGTACAATTCTCTGTGAATGATGGTTCAACAGGAAACAATGGTAATCAAGGTGACAACTTAAACTGGCCATACACTAGCAACTCACCAGGTCGTGGATGTTGTGGATTTTACCTACCTTCACAAAATCTAGTGAATGCATTTAAAACTACAGCCACAGGACTTCCGATGATTGGTAAAAATAAAGCCGGTTTAGAGGATACGTACAATAATGTGGATTTACCGAACGATCAAGGTATTGGTACTGCTGCAGCTTACACATTAGATGTTTCTCAACCGGTTGATCCGCGTTTAGATTGGACCGTAGGTCGCCGAGGAGTAAACTTCTTAGATTGGGGCAAAATGCCAGGTGCTTCTTGGATTCGTGACCAAAACTACTCAGGTCCGTACACAGGTAAAAAATGGATGTATTATTTAGCGGAAGAAGGAAGTTCGACACACTCTACTAACCGTCGCTCAGTGAATAACAATTACCGTCTACTTAAAGTATCAATGGTAATTTTATGGTTAGCTGAGATTGAAGCAGAGACCGGTTCCTTAGATAAGGCCGAGGAATATGTAAATATGATCCGTAACCGAGCTAAAGCTAGTAGAGTACAGGATCCTTCTGTAAACTATGTGGTAAATCCATATCCAGTTGGAACATTTACAGCTAATGGAAAAGACTTTGCATTAAATGCAATTTACATGGAAAACCGATTGGAATTTGCCATGGAAGGCCATCGTTTCTTCGACCTAGTTCGTTGGGGAATTGCAGCTGATTTCTTGAACAAGATGTATATTCCTAAAGAAGCTGTATCTGGCACTGATTTAACAGGAAGAACATACAATAAAAGAAGTTATATGGCTGGTAAATCATTTGACCCAGCTAAGAATAATTACTTCCCTCTTCCAATTGATGAGATTTTAAACACTCAAAAAGGAGGTGCTCCTACCTTGAAGCAAAACCCTGGGTATTAATAACTAGGGTAATTTTGAAAAAGTCAGGGCCGAAAGGTCCTGACTTTTTTGATTAAACCGGTAAATAAATATATTTTTCGGAAGAAACGTAAATTTAGTAACTTCCTTAAATTTCCATTTAATCTGAATACATATGAAAACAGCTAATTTGTCTATTCTCGCCCTCTTATTCGTGGGTTCAGGGTTTATTTTATCCTCTTGTTCGAGTGCCGTTCCTCTTTCGAAAGTACAAGAATCGAAAGAAGTTAAATTGCCTTTTTCTGAAAAGGAATACAAATCTAATGCCGAATTTTTACGTGTTGTTGCTCACGGCGAAAGTGCTTCTTCTACGTTAGCTGAGAAGATTGCGATGCAAAATGCGCAAACAAATATGGCTACTAGAATTAGTAGTTTAGTTAAAAATGTAACAGAGGATTATAGCAAAAATATTTCTGATGCGAATTCAAACGAATTTACATCCTCTTTCGAAACTCAAGGACGTGTTATCACAAATGAGTCTTTATCGATGGTTAATGTTTTGGATAAAAAAGTGTTATTAAAGTCCAATAATATCTACGATATCTGGGTGGTAATTGAAGTTTCTAAAAAGAGTTTATTGGAAGGGGCTACTAAATCCATGTCAAGCAACAAAAAACTTCAATTAGAAGCTGATAAAATCAGATTTAGAGAAATTTTTGAAAGTGAAATGAATAAAATTGACCGCTAGAATGAAGGTATTTTTAACAAGTATTTTATTGTTTTCGATTAGCTTTTTTGGTTTAAGTCAAGATGTTGATTTACGCAATGAAAATGAAGTCGAAAGAGTTATTGGCCAAGAAAATTATTATGTTCGAATTATTCAACCTACAAGAATTGTAAGATCAACGCTTGACGATCAAAAGAGCAAGTTAGAAATTGACCTTAAATCATCATTAGCAAAAAAGATAATTTCAAAAATAACGGTAGCGAATAGTTCGAAATCCGTACAGTTGAATATTAATGACGCGAATGATGCTAAAAATAATAGTTCGAAAGAAGTAATTAATTTTGAATTCAACAGCAATATTGAGTCAGATTTAACATTCAGTGAAGCGAAGATTATCTTTCAAGAAGACAATAAAAATTTCAACTTGATTGGTTTGATTTATGTAGATAAGGCTAAGTTTTTAGAACAGAATTTTGGTAAGATTAAGTACGAGATTAATAAATTAGTAAGTGAGGTCAGCTCAATTGTTTTGAGAGAGGGGAGACCACTTCAACTCAAGTATAATGAGTTCTTAAAAAGTAAGAATAACATTTACTCTTTAATTGAAGTACAAAATACGCTAGAACCCGGTCGAGTAAGTGACGATGTCGATTTAATAACTAAAATTTCGACATTGGAAAATAAATTGACGGATATGCTATCTTTTGTAGAGTCTGGTCAGTTTGAGAAACAATTAGTAGCAGCAAAAGAAAAGCTATATAGTAAAAACTTTCGTGGTGCGTTAGCCGATTTTGACATGTTATCTATTAAATATCCGGGGAATACCACGTTATTAGCAGAAAGAGAGGCTGCATTAAGCACCATTGCAGATGATTACAAAGATAAAGTAGCTTCTAACGACTACTTATATGCGCTGGAATCCATTAAGACTTTGGAGGCATTAGACAAGAGCTTCGTTGAGAAGTTTTTTGAAACGAAGAATGTGTTAATCAAAAATGCGTTTGAGACGTATTTATCTAAAGCACAAGCAAGTGTTACGAGTAAAGATTACAATGAAGCGAAATTTCTAATTAATAAAATTCGTGATTTCAGGTATTTCGATAGCAATCGATTTGACTTCATTGAACGTCGCATCGATGATAATATTTTCAAGGATCGAGTTGTTGAAATTGATTATAAGATTGCTAACAAGAGTTTTGTGGACGCCTATCAATTGATCTTAACTATAAAAAAGGAATACCCACTGCGCAATATGAGTGAGGTAAATATGAAAGAGCAGGTAGTCGTAGATGCGTTAACTGATCTAAAAGTGAGTGAAATTAAAGCACAGCGCCCCATGACATGGCAATTACAAGTGGGTGGTGGATTGATTTCTAATTTTTATAGTTTACCTGCTTCAGACCTAAATAATTACAAGATTGCCACGGCATCGAGTGTAGGTGAAATTGGACTCTATCGAAAAACGGGAATTAGAAAGGAGGATGGTTTAGAAGGCAAGCCTACTTACACCTCGAACGCTGTAGGACTTAGATTAGCTGTTTGGTTTCCTTACCAAGTATTTGTCTCCTCTGTTCCGGGGGCATCACAAACGAATGCAGGGTTATTTTTTAGGTCGAACGTATATGAGCCTCAACTTTCTTTTTATACATTGAGAATGTTTAACTTGAATTTTGGAAAAATTGTAGGTGATATCATTAATGTGAAATCTAATCAGCCGATAAATTCCCAAAGTGATTATTATACTTTTACGCTTGGAATTCGCCCGCGCATTGGTAATGTCATGTTAAATGTGAATGCCAAATTAATTTCAGACCTAGGTGCTCGAAATTACGTTACTGTTCAGGCCACCTTGAATTTGGCACTTAATTTTAGTCGAAAGTTTAATGAATCCGAAAGAGCTGAAATTAGGAACACCGTACAGCAAGTAAAAAATTTATATTAAATTTAGAATCAGGGTTGAAAGACCCTGATTTTTTTTGAATTGAAAATCCGTTCAACATGCTTCGTTCATTGCGTTATGTCACACCTTATTTCTTGTATGTACTGGCCTATCTAGCCTTTACCAAGGCAGGAGTTTATTGTTGGCTTCCTTTGATATACCTCTTTTTCTTTATACCGATTGTTGAATTGTTAATTTCTCCTGATGAAAGTAATCTGACAGAAGAGGAGGAGCACAAAGCAAAATCAACTATATTCTTTGATCTAGTCTTATGGCTAACGGTGCCCTTGCAAATCGCCGCTCTCTATTTGTTTTTGACAACTTTAGATCAGTCACGTCCTTTATTGGATACCCTGGGACGGGTAATTGCCATGGGTTTATTGTGTGGAACTTTTGGAATAAATGCCGCTCACGAATTAGGCCATCGAATTTCAAAATTAGAGCAGTTTTTTGCTAAAATCCTCTTATTAACTAGCCTCTACATGCATTTCTTTATCGAGCACAATAAAGGACACCATAAGCATGTAGCTACGTCAGAGGATCCGAGTACCGCCTTTTACAATCAAAACCTATATGCTTTCTGGATTCAAACCTTTGTAGGTACACAAAAGAAAGCGTGGCAGATTGCGATTAAGGAATCTAGTCATTCATTATTCAATGAAATGGCCCTGTTTCAATTGATACAGTTCACCTTAGTAGGAGTGGTATTTTATTTTTTTGGAGGATTCGTTCTGTTGTGTTTTTTAGCGTCAGCTTTTATAGGAGCAGCCTTGTTAGAGACGGTGAATTACATAGAACATTATGGATTAAAGCGGAATTTTGCTAAGACCACCTATGAACGTGTTCAACCGGAACATAGCTGGAATAGCAACCACATTATGGGACGATTAACTCTTTTTGAGTTGAGCAGGCATAGTGATCACCATTATTTGGCCTCTCGTAAATACCAAATCCTGCGCCATATGCCCGAAGCACCACAGATGCCTACAGGTTACCCAGGAATGATTTTACTTGCCTTGTTTCCTCCTGTTTGGTTTAAGGTAATGCACAAACAAATGGAGAAGTATTCTATTGCACCCTAGCAGGAATACTTAGTTTTTATTTAACTCTTGAAAAAGGACCCTAACAGTTTCTATTTTGTTGAAATTGACCTTTAAGGATTTGATCAGAGCCATTACTTTTTCTGTTTCTGCTCCAAAAGCTTCTTTTAAGATCTTCTCTTTGTTTTTCAATAGAAAAACCTTTCCATCAATGGCTACGAATAAATCCTGTTCGTCTTGAAATACCTTTGCAGCTTGCGCACCATAGGTGGCAGATGGGTCATCGGTCAAGATTTTGTAGGGATGAAAAAGTAAAGTATATTTTCCTTTTTCCAAAACCTGTAAAAAACGTTTCTTTTTCAGTGTAGGTATTTCATAATCGGAGGAAAATTCAATAACCTCACCTGAAGTGGATGGATAAGAAAACCCCGTTAATTTGTCTATACCGTACGAGTAAAGAGCACCATCTAATTTGTATTCTAATTTATTTTGGTAGGAATTTAAAGCAATAAATAGTCCATCAACTTTAAGTCCGGTCTTTAGATACATAGTACCCTTGTGGAATTCTTCCAAATAGGGGGACCCTTTAACACCAATGTATTCATTAGCCGTGATAGGAATCCCTGTTCCATTATCACGAAGAACAGCTAGTTGTCCTGAAGACAATAGGGGAGATAACCCCAATAGAATTAAGAAGATGATTTTTTTCATGCTTTTATTTAGCTAAAAAAGACCGGACGAATCCGGTCTTTTTATGGAAGAAATACTTAATTTCCTGGAAAGGATTATCGAGTAATTCGTAATTGAACTCTGTCATAACTTGGACTTACACCAGTCTTATCGTTACCAATAATCTGAAGAAGAAGGTCTACTGACCCACCTAATCTTCCTGTATTGATTACATTGACTGTTAAAGTACCAAAGCTTGATCCTTTCGGAATAACCAAGGTGCTAGCTGTCGTATAGTCTACACCTGCTACGGCAGTAGTACCACTTGCTGCTACGGTATATTGGATAACCTCATCAGTTGGTTTATGTGCACCTACAAGGTTTACTTGTAGAGAAACAGTACCTACTGTATTCGGCACTGTAATTCTTGGATAAACTTGACCTGACACAGGCGTACGTACCACGGCATCTTGAAACTCAACAATGTGACGATCAAAAGTTGGGTAGTTTTGCTCGATGCAAGAAGATAGTATAAGGACTAAGGCCAGACTATATAGTGAAAATAATTTTTTCATGATTTCTAATTTTAATAGCCTCTGTTTTGTTTAATATTTGGATTACCATCTACCTCACGCTGTGGTAGTGGAGGCAATATCTTGAAGTCGTCAAACTGAAGATTTACTGCTGGAGTAGTCTTCACAATGGCTCTTCCATTACGCTTCAAGTCAAAGAAGCGGTGACCTTCGAATGCAAATTCTTTGAATCTCTCTAATAGAATTTCTTCTAATAGGGCATTTCCAGATAAAGTAACCTCAGGTAAACCTCTTAATGCTTTGAATGCATTTAGTTCTGTTAACGCAGCAGTTTGATTGTTTAAACGATAGTTAGCTTCTGCTCTGTTTAAGTGCAATTCAGACTTACGGATAACGGGAACATTATCTGCATAAGCAAATCCAGACTTAGACATAAACTTAGTACATTCGATTTGACGACCAGCACCTCTAACAGTGTTACCTGTTGTGTACAATTGCGCTCTAACATCTGAGTTTCTAGTTACATCCCAGTTGTTGTTATCTGTAGCTGGATTTCCTATTTGTAAAGGAGCTAAGCCAAAGAAACCACGAACAGTCGCATTAGGAATGAAATCACCCCATCCACCTTGTGAGTTTTTGTTAGTGAAGTTTAACAATGCTGTGTAGGAAGTTTGAAGTGATTCATTAACTCCAATAGACTCTTCTGCTAAGGCAAAGCGCACCTCAAACATCGACTCAGGGTTGATAGCAGTTCTCCAACCATTTACATAGGCAGTTCCAGATGTTACTGTACCCGCGCTACTAGCTAATCCTAAAGCTGATTCGCTTACTACCTTAGCCCAATCACCATTGTACAAGGCAACACGAGATAACAAACCTGACGCAGCTCCTGCAGATCCGTATTGAACACCTCTACCTGCGCCTAGTAATCTTTTAGCATCCTCTAAATCCTTGTAGATTTGAGCATATACCTCAGCGATGGTAGCTCTTGGTGCTTTACGAGTTAAAGCAGTGCCTGAAGTGATAACGCCATCAAGAACTAATGGGATGCCACCTTCTCCAATAACACCAGGTTGATGAATCGCCGTAGGTATGTAAGAATACACTTTTACTAAGTCGAAATAGTACAAAGCTCTTAAGAATTTAGCTTCTCCTTCCCAACGGGCAAGTTGAGCTGCTGTTGCACCTTGTACTCCTTTTAGGCCATCAATAATTAAGTTTGCTTCATTAATGGCACCATAACTATTTTGCCAAAAACCCGCTTGAAAATGGGCATTCGGTTGGTTATTATTTTCGCTAATTAAACGACCAGAGTTACTTGTTGTTTGTCCTACATCCGCTAAAGCATCAGATAAGGCTAGTAAATCTCTTCCGTAGTTACGCACTGATCTTAATTTAGCATAAACTGAATTAAGGGCTGCGTTCATTGCATCTGGTGTATTTAAGGCTCCATTAGCATCAATGGACTGCCTAGGCTCTACATCAAGCAGGCTATCGCAAGAACTTAACAGGAATGATCCTGATAAGGCAAGTGATAAGAAAAATTTAGTATATAATTTCATATTTTTTTTCCTTTAGGTGATTAGAATCCGATTTGAAGTCCAAGTGTGTAGCTCTTAGTCAAAGGAATAGAACCTGTACCTGCTCCTGTAAATTCTGGATCATATCCTGGGTAATCAGCGTAAGTCCATAGGTTAACTCCTTGTAGATAGACACGTGCACGAGATAAACCGATTTTGTTAATCAAGTTCGGCTTAAACGTATAGGCTAATGTCAATTGAGAAAGACGGATGAAATCTGACTTTAACAAGGCTGCACTTCCAGAGTTTCTACTTGCTCCTCTAGTTTCGTTACCTGCATTGGTTGTAAGATTTCTAGGAATATCTGTCATTTGACCTGGAGTTGTCCAAGCTCTTTCATTAACTGAACGAAGCGCATTCAAGGCTAGACGAGTTCCATTTTCTCTTAAGAAACCATATTGTCCATCAGAGATGATTCCACCATATTCATACACGAAGAAGGTAGTTAATTCAAAACCTTTGTAATTCAAGGTATTGTTCATACCACCAAAAGTAGTAGCTAGGTTAGAACCATAGTAAATTCTGTCTGCTGCTAGAGGTAAATAAGTGATGTTGCGATTGATATCGTACCACATTGGACGACCTGTTGCTGGGTTCACACCCGCGTATTCCGCCACAAAGTTAGCTCCACCACCATCTCGGCCTACTGGTTGTCCTACGGCTATACCTGGGTTAGCAGGAAGGAACTGTAAGTTGTCATATAATTTGACAATTTGGTTCTTGATTTTAGAGAAGTTGAAACTAGTGCTCCAACGGAATCCTCCGTTATCAACGTTAACAGTAGTGATTTCAAACTCAACACCTTTGTTTTGAAGCTCACCTACGTTATTAGAGATGCTACTAAATCCGTTAATCCATACGATTGGTTGATCTAATAACAATTCTTTCGTTCTTCTATCAAACAAGTCTAATGAACCTGTAATTCTATTCTTGAAGAATCCGAAGTCTAAACCAAAGTTAGTCGTGTTATTGGTTTCCCAACCTAGATCTAAGTTAGCTAATGAAGAAGGTAGGATACCTGCGCTTCCAGAATAGTTACCTCCACCGCCATATAGACCTCTTGAAGCAAAGTTTCCAATTTGATCGTTACCAGTCAAACCATAAGAAGCTCTCAACTTCATTTCAGATACAGTGTTCGATTCCTTTAAGAAATCTTCTTCCGCTAAGCTCCATCCTAAACGGATAGATGGGAATAAACCGTAACGGCTGTTCGTACCGAAACGAGATGATCCGTCATAACGAGCAGTCACCGTAGCTAAGTACTTTTTCTTGTAATCATAGTTTGCAGACGCAAAAGCAGATGCTCTTCTGTATCCAGTCCAGAAACCAGTGATTGATTCTGGCGTAGCAGCAGATTGAATGGTTCTAAACTGGAAAGTAGGGAAACCAATACCTGCACCGGAAATACCTTCTCTCGTTTCAGACACATATTCTACCCCTAATAGAGCGGATACATTGTGAACAGCATTAAATGATTTGTTCCAATTCAACGTTTGAGTCGTGATGAAACGTGTTCTCCAGTCGGACTGAACAGAACTTCTACCGATTACACCAGCTCCATCTGGAGTACGTGGGTCACGGTAGTTATCACCTTGAAGTAAACGATAATCTAAACCGAATAAAGAACGGAAGGTTAGATTATTCATAATCTTGTAGTTAGTAATCAAGTTACCTACTACCGTATTTGTACGTTGTAAACCTGTGTTGTAAGCGTTTACTAATACTACGTTCTGTCCTAATACACCAGCAATAGCTGTGTTAAAGGTTCCATCTGCGTTATAGATTGCATTGTGAGGCAATACAGCAGAAGCAGAGAACGCTGGGTTACCCAAGAACGAACCTTCTACTGCGAAAGGAACATTTTGAGAGAAAGTAGATAAGTTAATGTTTGTCTCAACACTCAAGCGCTTTGTTGCTTGGTGAGTTAAGGCAACTCTTACCGTACCTCTTTCAAAGTCAACAGGCTTGAAAGATGATTCTTGGTAGTTGTATGAACCAGAAAGCAAGAAGGTAGTCTTCTCGTCACCACCAGAAACTGACATTTCATAGTTTTGAAGACGTCCAGTTCCCATTACTTCACGTTGCCAGTCATAGTTTGGCAATGTTAATCCGATCACATCCAATTGATCAGCAGAAAGAGTCGACCAGTTCGCTGGAAGTCTACCCATCGTATTTAATGCATTCGCTTGAGGAGATGCAACTCCTGAATTGACGAAAGCTTGCTTTCTCATGTTATACCACTCTCCACCTGTCAATACGTCTAAGTATTTCATTGGCTGAGTTTGTCCTGAGAATACATTCAATTCAAACTTAGCTTTTCCTTGCTTTCCTTTTTTCGTTGTAATGATAACAACCCCGTTCGCCGCTTGAGAACCGTAGATTGCAGCAGATGCCGCATCTTTTAAGATCTCCATAGACTCGATGTCATTCGGGTTTAAGAAGGCTAATGGGTTAGATTGCGTAAAGGCTGCATTGGATTGGTTGTTTAATTGAACACCATCCACAATAAATAATGGCTCGTTACCTGCCGTAACAGATCCAACCCCACGAATACGGATGTTAACTGAACCTCCAGGAAGACCGTTTGAAGATCTAACTTGAACCCCAGCCGCACGTCCTTGAAGGGCACGGTCTAAAGATTGAACAGGTAAGTTTTGGATAGAAGAACCCTTAACGGACGAAACCGCACCGGTTACTTCTTTCTTAGGCTGAGAGCCATATCCAGTTACAATCACTTCACTTAAATCAGTGTTGTCTGTCTCTAAAGCTACGTTGATAACCGAACGGTTACCTACATTCACTTCTTGAGAAACTAGTCCCACAAATCGGAAGACTAATACATTTTTTCCGGCAGGAACAGTGATCGAGTACTTACCATTAACATTAGTGGCAGTTCCTACGGTCGATCCCTTCACCAGAACTGTTGCATTTGGTACGCCAGTTCCATCTTCCATGGAAGTAACTGTACCTGTGATCACGCGTCCTTGAGCAAATGCCATAGCATTTATCAAAAAGAGCATGAGTCCTAGTAGTAAAATTTTCCTCATATTAATTGATTTTTGTTTTTAGCTCAGATGAATACAGAAATTATAGAAAACTATAACTCATAGATGAAACAATTCAAATTACTCGTTTTGATGAAGTAACTCGTGGATTATAAAAATCTTTGAGCCGTAACACTGTGCTGTTTTATTTTATTTTAGTGCAAAGAAAATGGATTTTCTTAAATATTTTAACAAAGTTTAATTTTTTTTATAGGTCATTGAGTAGGATTACCAACTATTGTTCAAGTAAATAGCTGATTGACCAAATATCTTGGAAATGTTTAGAGTGGGTTTGGCTAGTCTTTACTTGAGTGCAATTCAGTTTAAATGCGTTTTGGGAAAAATGATCTAAACGACTGGATGCAAATGAAATTTAACTCAAGAAGAAATGGGTTAAAAATTAGGTGCTCAAAGAGCGCAAATTTCTAAATTAGAAAGTAGCACTATTAGTGTAATGATAGATACGATTTTGAAAGTTTTCTGTGCGATGAAGGCAGAGATTAATTTCAATTTGAGGCATGGTGTCCAAGGCTCAGGTTATTTAGCAGTTTTATTCCGATTAATCCTCTAAAATAGACGAATAGATTTTCAGCTTAAACGAGTATACAGACCTAATTGTAATTCCATTTTTACAGGTCGTATTTATTTAATCATTGATATTAAATTACCAAGAGTATTTACTCCCCAATGTCCTATGATTGGTTTTAGTATACTACGACTTTTCAGTGCTAACCACCCTAACACCCAACCTATAAAGCCAGTCATTATAAATGTACCTATGTCAAAACTTAATTTGTAATTTTCGCTTAGAAATAGAGAATGAGTGAGGCCAAATAACATCGCAATAATAAAAATGGATGGATTACCAATAAATCGAATTTTGGTAGGTAATATAGACATTAATATGCCTAGGAGGATGCCTCTGTAAAATGGTTCTTCATCGGAATGGGGAATTAAAAATTGAAAAAGCAAAGTTTCCTTATCAAATTTTTGTGTTTCTGAAAATATCCCTCCTACTATAGATAAAATGATTAATGTGCTGACAATCAACCAAGTTTTTTTATTTGATGCCTCTTCTTGCTTTAGACGAAAAAAATTATTCTCATTGAAATATTTTTTGAAAACAAAATAGCAAATTATTGTAAAGACTATTGAACAGATTTTACCATCCCAATTCCAATTTGAATCAAAAAACTGAGGATGATAGCGAAGAATAAGTCCATCTAAAAGATAAAGAATGAAGAATATCGTAATTCTTACAAGGCTAAACTTGTTTTTTTTCTTTACCCAAAGAACTATCAATGCCAAAGGAAAAAGCACTTGAATAAGAGCCTCCAAACTGTGATTTAAAATCATTGAATTATTGTAACTGTCAAAAATACCACTAGATTAAATGCGTATATCTGACAAAATCAGACCATTTTAGCTTCATGGAGAGCGTTAGCTTAATTGAAGTTATCGTCTCGTATTTTCAAAAGTAAAAAAAATATTATAAGTCATCAAAGCAACTTTTACTATTTCTCCTAGGTTGTTTATTTCTTTTCTTCTTCGGATTATTACCATCAGTAGTTTCGAAATAGATTCGATAATGAATGAGTATAAATCGCAACCCCCTAACTAGCTAAAGCGGTAATGTATGGGATAAAGCATCCATATTGGATAAGCCAAAATCTGGACATGATTATTCAACCGTCACACTCTTAGCCAAATTCCTCGGCTTATCCACATCCAATCCTCTCAATACACCTATATAATAGGAAAGAATCTGTGTTGGTATCACTGAAACTAGTGGTGCTAATAATTCGTCTACAGCTGGAACCACCATCACGTGATCTGCCATATCGCGGATCTGCGTATCGCCTTCGGAAATGACCGCGATCACCATGCCTTTGCGGGCTTTGATTTCTTGGATGTTCGAAACGATTTTCTTGTAGTAGGCGTCTTTCGTGGCAATGAATAAGACGGGTAAGTTTTCGTCTACTAAGGCGATAGGGCCGTGCTTCATTTCTGCCGCTGGATAACCCTCTGCATGGATGTAGGAAATCTCTTTTAATTTCAAGGCGCCTTCTAAGGCCACAGGGAAATTATAGCCGCGACCTAAGAACAAGAAGTCGCGTGCGTCAGCATAATGTTTTGCTACTTCTTTGATGGACTCGTGTGTTTCTAAAACGGCTTTCACCTTTTCCGGGATTAATGCTAGCTCAGCTAAATAACGGTTGTATTCTGCTTCGGTAACAGTTTTTTTCTCCCGACCAATTTTGATGGCCATCATGGCTAAAACCGTTAATTGTGCGGTGAATGCTTTTGTGCTCGCTACTCCGATTTCGGGCCCTGCATGAGTATAAGCGCCTGAGTGGGATAAACGGGCGATGGATGACCCTACCGCGTTTACAACCCCAAAAATAAAGGCACCCGCTTCTTTCGCTTTTTCGATGGCAACCAAGGTGTCCGCTGTTTCACCACTTTGGGAAATGGCAATCAATACATCACCTTCGCCCACGACAGGATTTCTGTAACGGAATTCCGACGCGTATTCTACCTCCACCGGAATACGGCAAAGGGTTTCAATCATGTATTCTGCAACTAAACCGGCGTGCCAGCTCGTTCCGCAAGCCACGATGATGATGCGCTTTGCTTGAGAGAAAACAGACATATGTTCTTCGACTCCCGCAAGCGTTAATGTCAAATTTTCCATGTCCAAACGACCGCGTAAACAATCCGTTAAACTGCCCGGTTGGTCAAAAATTTCTTTCAACATGAAATGGTCGAAACCGCCCTTTTCGATTTGGGCTAATTCCATGTCTAATTGTTGTATATAGGGTGTAATGGTTTCGTTACCTAAGTTCTTTAAGATAATTTCATCCGGGGTAATAATGGCTAATTCGTAGTCATTTACATAGATGACTTTCTTCGTGTATTCGATGATAGGTGAGGCATCAGACGCTAAGAAATGCTCGCCATCGCCTACACCGATTACTAGAGGTGATCCTTTGCGCGCCGCGATTAAACGGTTAGGGAATCCCTCTTCCATCACGATGATGACGTAAGCGCCCACTACGCGTTTTAAGGCGATGCGCATCGCTTCTTCTAAGGAAGAATTGTTGTTGATTTGGATGTCTTCGATGAAGTTCACTAAAACTTCGGTGTCCGTCTCACTTTTAAAAGTGTATCCTTTTTGGACTAATTCCTGTTTTAATGAACCATAATTTTCGATGATTCCATTATGGACCAAAGTCAATCGACCACTGTTCGAGCTATGTGGATGCGCATTCGCATCGGACGGTTCGCCATGGGTTGCCCAACGTGTGTGACCGATGCCTACTGTTGCTTCAGCAATGATTTCTTCATCCCAAGCCTCCAGCTCCGCAACGCGGCCTTTTTTCTTAAATGTGTTCACCATATCACCGAATAATGCAATACCTGAACTGTCATATCCACGGTATTCTAAGCGCTTTAAACCCTTTAAAATAACGGGAAATGCTGGCTGTTTTCCGATGTACGCTACGATTCCACACATAAAAGTTAAAATTTATATTTGTATTATTTAAATAATTAGTCCTTAGGGCTATTTAGATGTATTTTCCTAGCAAATATCTTCAATTGCCTGAATAATACCAAATGAATCGGACATATTTTACTTATCGGTTAATCGATTTTATAGGATTCTTCCGGGATACTTCTTGGTTGTCCCGTTTTTTGACTATTTTCGTTCAAGCTAAATTAGCTCTATTCAATCATTCACTATTAGTTACATTTATGAAAAAAGTCCTTTTTTTAGGCTTACTATTTTGTGCCTCATTCTCTCTTATTTCTCAAGATTTACGTGTCGAACCCCTGAATTGGTGGGTGGGGATGAAGAATCCAAATTTACAATTATTGATTAAAGGAAAAGACCTGAGTGGCGGCGTGGTTACCTCTGCTAAGAAGGGTTTGACTGTTAAAAAAGTGACTTATGGCGATAGTCCTAATTACTTATTTGTAGACTTAGTTGTGGAGGCAGGAGCACAGGCAGGAACTTATCCATTAGTGATCAAGAAGAATGGTGCGGTGATTCATACCGTGAATTACGCTTTAGAAGCCCGTGCAAAAAATTCAGCTAATCGTTCGTCCTACTCCCCGAAGGATGTGATCTATTTAATTACTCCAGATCGATTTGCAAATGGGAATCCAGCGAATGATAAAGTAGCTGGAATGCGCGATATGTCCTTGAATAGAGGCGCATTGTACGATCGCCATGGTGGAGATTTAAAAGGAATTTTAGATCATTTAGACTATATAAAAAATATGGGATTCACGGCTATCTGGAATATGCCGGAGGTGGAAAATGACCAAACCTTAGAAAGTTACCACGGTTACGGGATTACAGATCATTACAAGATTGATCGCCGTTTTGGAACGAATGAGGAATACCGTGAATTAGGGATGAAGACCCAAGCGAATGGAATGTATTTAATTAAAGATATCATTCTGAATCACTGTGGAAATGGCCACTGGTGGATGGAAGATAAGCCTTTTAAAGACTGGATTAATTTTGGTGGAAAATTTACATCGACGACACACCGCCGGGAGACAGTTCAAGATCCGCATGTATCAAAATACGATGCGAAATTACAAACGGAAGGTTGGTTTGTTCCAGCTATGCCTGATTTGAATCAAAAGAATCCGTTTATGCAGCAATACATCATCCAAAACACGATTTGGTGGATTGAATACGCGCATTTAGGAGGTCTTCGCATCGATACGTATCCTTATTCGACGAAGGAATTTGCAACGATGTGGTCAGATGCTGTTTTGAACGAATATCCGAATTTGAATTTAGTAGGGGAGGAGTGGTCATCGAATCCTATCATTACGTCCTATTGGCAGCGCGGAAAAGTAAACCGCGATGGGTATAAATCATCCTTGCCATCTTTAATGGATTTCCCGTTGCAAAATGCCATTTCAGAGGCAATGAACGAAAATGACAAAGAATGGGGTAAAGGTTTGAATAAAATCTATAGTGCTATTGCAAACGATTTAGTTTATGCGGATCCGGATAACCTAGTGGTATTTATGGACAACCATGATATGTCACGTGCCTACACTCAAGTGAAGCACGACCAAGCCTTATTGAAGATGGCAATGACCTATTTATTTACAACGCGTGGAATTCCTCAAGTATTTTACGGAACGGAAGTGTTAATGTCCAATCCGAAATCCTCTGAGCACGGTGAAATTCGGGGTGACTTCCCGGGTGGCTGGGCAGGTGATGCGAAAAATGCGTTCACGGGAGCGAATTTGACAGCGGATGAGAAAGCGATGCAGGAGTTCTTTAAGAAGATATTAACTTGGAGAAAGGGTTCTGAGGCAATTCATAAGGGTAAGCTATTGCATTTTGGTCCAGAGAATTCTGGTGAAGGCAATGGCATCTATGTCTATTTCCGGTATACAGATAAGGCCAAAGTAATGGTGGTTCTAAACAAAAATGCAGAATCTCGTAACCTTGATTTGAGTCATTACGAAGAGATTCTTCCAGCTGGTGCGAAGGCGCACAATGTGATGGAATCGACAGATGTTGTTTTTGCTAAAACACTTAGCGTGCCTGGCAAGTCAGCTCAAATTTTTGAAATCCGATGAGAATTCTATTCTTTTTGTTATTCTCTTTCGCTACTTGTGCGCAAGTAACGACAGCGGAAATTTTCCCATCCGGAGATAAAGAGATTACTTTGATTTTTGATTTGAAGCTCGCAAAAGATTCACGAGCCTCTGGACTTTTAGGAAAAACGAGTGATGTATTTTTATGGTCAGGTGCAGGGGATTTAGCGACAGGGGATGCATTTAAATACCAGCCCACTGGTCAAACTAATTTTAGTGTTCCCTTTGAAAAAGGACGAATGACCTCATTAGGCAATGACAAGTGGTCAATCAAACTTACTCCGCGCACCTATTACAATGTACCGGCAGGCAACCCGATTGTTAAATTGGGATTGCTATTAAAAAGCGGCGATGGTAAAGCGCAAACAGAAGATTTTATTCTTCCGCTCTTCACGGGTTCCTATTCATTGAAATGGTTATCCCCTGCGGAGTCCTTTACTTTAGCGGAAGCGGGAACATCCGTTTCCATCAGGGCTAAGTTTTCGGCCTCTTCATCGATTAGTTTAAAATCTGCAGGAACCGTGCTAGCCACCGCCTCTGCCTCTGATTCCATCAATTATACCTATGCATTAGGTTCCGAAAAGGGCAAATTACACACGCTTGTTTTAGAAGCAACGGCGGGGTCGTCGACTTTAAAAGATTCGGTGCGAATTCTAACGAAGCCTGCGGTGGTAACAGAAGCTTTACCGGCAGGAATTAAAGACGGGATTAACTATATAGGCAATCGGGTGGTGCTGTGTTTTTATGCGCCATCGACCTCGTTCGTATATGCGATAGGGGAGTTTTCTAATTGGAATGCCTTACCCGCCTATTTGATGAAGCGCACGGCGGATGGTTTGCGGTATTGGATTGATTTAGGTGTTCAGGCGCCAGGTAAAGAGGTGGCCTACCAGTATTGGGTGGATGGTAATTTAGCGGTAGCGGATCCTTTGACAGAGAAAATTCTAGATCCTAACAATGATAAATTTATTACGTCCACTACTTATCCGGGTCTAAAAAGTTATCCAACTGCAGCTAAGGGGATTGTATCGGTTTTTGAGGCGGGATCTACACCTTATGTTTGGAAGACGACTAGTTTTACACGTCCATCCCCTAATAATCTGCACGTATATGAATTGTTAATTCGTGATTTTGTGGCGGATCGTCGGTACAAAACGGTCGCTGATTCCCTTGGTTATTTGAAGAAGTTAGGGATAAATGCCTTAGAGTTGATGCCGGTGATGGAGTTTTCTGGAAATGATTCTTGGGGATATAATCCCATATTTTACCTGGCGCCAGATAAGGCTTATGGGACAAAGAATGACTTGAAATATTTGATCGATAAATGCCATGAAAATGGGATTGCGGTCATCATGGATATCGTTTTGAATCAGGCAGATTTCGAAAATCCCTACGTGAAGATGTATTGGGATGGTGCCAAACCTGCTGCAAATAGTCCCTTCTTTAACCCGACGGCAACACATCCATTCAGTGTGTTTTATGATTTCAATCACGAGAGTGTGCATACGCAATGGCTAGTGGATTTAGTGACTAAGTTTTGGATAGATGAATATAAAATAGACGGGTATCGTTTTGATTTGTCCAAAGGTTTCACACAAACGCAATCAGGTAGCAATGTAGGTCAGTGGGGTCAATATGATGGATCACGCGTGCGTATTTGGAAAAGAATTTATGATAAAATTCGAAGCTATGATGCGTCCGCTTATGTCATGTTAGAGCATTTTGCAGCAAATAATGAGGAGAATGAATTAGGTAATTATGGAATGCTTTTTTGGGGAAATAGTAAATCTGATATGACCCGTGTCGTTCAAGGATATACCCAAGATTTAAGCCAAGCGTCCTATAAAATGCGCGGTTTTAATAATCCGAGTGTGGTGAGTTATATCGAATCCCATGACGAAGAGCGATTGATGGTGGAGATGACTGCTGGGGCTAAAAAGACCTTTACAGCCCAAGAAAGAATAGAGCGTATGAAAATGGCTGCAGCCACTTTTTTCACGATTCCTGGGCCTAAACTGATTTGGCAATTTGGGGAGTTAGGTTATGACATTTCGATCAATGAAAATGGTCGAACCGGAGTGAAACCATTGAAATGGAATTACGCACAAGAGACAGAGCGCGCTAAACTATTAAAGGTTTATCAACATTTAGGAGCCTTAAAATCATCCAAACCTATATTTACAACGACTGATTTTACCGTCGGTGCGCTATCCGCTGTGAAGCGAAATTTATTAACGAGAGGGTCAGATTATTTGCTGGTCTTAGCTAATCCGGATGTAAATGCGCAGGTCATTTCAGCTAGCTTCCCTAAAAAAGGTACTTGGTATGATTATTTTAGTGGAAAATCAGTTGAAATAAATGATGTAGAGGCAAAGATGAATTTACTTCCGGGTGAATTCCATTTATTGACGAATGTGCCATGGAATACCACAAATCTAGGCTTAGTACCTTGGTCTACCCCTGACTTTAATATTATGAGTGTGGAGGACGAATCGCCGAGCATTAAGCTCTATCCGAACCCGGCTCGTGATTTTGTAAAAGTAGATTGGGATTCCCCCGTTGCAGGTGAAACAACTTTGAAGTTAGTGGATGCCATGGGGCGAGAGTTGTACCAGAAAAATGTGACTCAAACGAAGGGTTTAAATTCAACGGCTATTTCGGTAGAGCCTATGTCCAAAGGAATCTATTTCATTCAAATTAATAAGCAACGGGCTAAATTATTGATCCAGTAACATGAAAAAAATCGCCTTCTTTCTGTTGTTCGCTAGCCCACTTTTTGCTCAAACAAAAGCTGATCTCTCGGGTGCTGCTAACCTTTTTGATCTAACTTTTACGACGCAAGAATTAGATACACTCTATTCGGATGTCGTGGATAATCTAGCGAACTACAAGGCCATGCATGCGCTGTCTTTGAATAATAATGTGCCTTTGAGTCTTTGGCAAAGCCCAAAACTTCCAGGGATGAAATTTGATGAAACTCAGCGTCCCGTAGTATGGCCAGCTGTGAAGGCGAAGTTACCCTCTAAAAAATCCGATTTAGCTTTCTATTCCATCGATCAGCTCGCGCATTTGATTAAGACGAAACAAATCAGCTCGGTCGAATTAACCTCTTTTTTTATTGAGCGAATTAAGACACACGGTCCTACCTTGCAATGCGTGATCAGCGTGCAAGAAGACATCGCTTTAGCGCAGGCGCGTCAAGCGGATAAGGAAATAGCAGCAGGGAAATACCGGGGCTTATTGCATGGAATTCCTTACGGTTTGAAGGATTTGTTTGCGGTTAAAGGCACCAAAACGACTTGGGGCGCCGCTCCCTACAAGGATCAGGAAATCGATGAAGATGCCTATGTGTATGCTAAACTAAAAGAATCAGGGGCTGTTTTAGTCGCAAAATTCACCCTAGGTGCCTTAGCTATGGGCGATTATTGGTATGGAGGACGAACGAAAAATCCGTGGAATTTGAATTTCGGATCCTCTGGTTCTTCCGCGGGGTCTGCCTCTGCGACAGTAGCTGGTATAGTCCCTTTTGCCATTGGGACAGAGACCTGGGGGAGCATTGTATCGCCCTCTACGACCTGTGGTGCTACGGGTTTGCGTCCCACCTTTGGAAGTATTTCTCGCTCGGGAGCGATGGCTTTAAGTTATTCTTTAGATAAGGTAGGTCCTATTTGTCGTTCCGCAAACGATGCGGCGATTGTCTTTCACTACTTGCACGGGACGGATGGAAAGGATTTAGCAGCCGTACATATGCCGTTTAATTACCAGTCAAATCGACCTTTGAAAGGAATGAAGATTGGGTATGCAAAAAATTATTTTGACAAAATAAAAGATACGACGCGCAGTGAATGGAAGGTGTTAGCTGACCTGAAAAAGCAAGGCGTACAATTAATTCCAGTGGAATTTCCAGACGAAAAAGCCTACCCATTTAACATCATGGACGTCGTGATCGGGGCAGAGTGTGCTGCGCAATTTGACGAGATGACCCGTAAAAATATCGACGATCAACTCACTCGCCAAACAAAATATGACTGGCCTAACCAATTCAGGACCGCTCGTTTTGTTCCTGCAGTGGAGTACATCAATGCCCAACGCCACCGCTATGTATTAATGCAAAAAGTGAACGAGGTCGTTTCTCAGTACGATGCCATCATTTGTCCGTCCCGTGGAGGCGGAAATCAATCGGCAATTACGAATTTAACAGGCCATCCCGTGGTTTGTGTACCCACTGGTTTAGATGCGAAAAGCGGCTTACCTACCGGGATTTCATTCGTGGGGAAATTATATGACGAAGGTACTCTTTTACGCATTGCCCAATTTTACCAAGATCACACAGCGCACGACGAAGTGCACCCAGGGAAATTCCTGAATTGATTGATTTATAGTAGTTTATATTTTATTTATTTCTAATTTAGAAAAAAATAAACCTATAAAACGATTGAATCATGAGCATCTCTAGACGAAGCTTTTTGGAAAAAAGCGCCTTAGCCTCCAGTTTTTATATAGTACCTCGCCATGTTTTGGGAGGAAAAGGATTTTTAGCTCCCAGCGATAAATTATTAGTAGCTGGTATAGGAGTGGGAGGAAAAGGAAAATCGGATTTGAAAAAATTCTATGAAAGTGGGAAGGCTGAAATTGCATTTCTATGCGATGTAGATGATCGTCAAGCTAAAGATTCAGTTGCCGCTTATCCAAAGGCGAAATATTACAAGGATTGGCGTAAAATGATGGAGGTCGAATCGAAAAATTTTGATGCGGTTTCTGTTTCTACCCCAGATCATAACCACGCGGTTCAGGCGATGGCTGCTATGCAATTAGGCAAACACGTATACGTTCAAAAACCGATGACTCATGATATTTATGAGGCGCGCATGTTAACGGCGGCGGCTGATAAATACAAAGTGGTGACACAAATGGGTAACCAGGGTTCTTCCGGAGACGGTGTTCGTCAATTAGTAGAATGGTTTGATGCAGGAATTATAGGGGATGTACATACAGTCCAAATTTGGACAAACAGACCTATCTGGCCACAAGGGATTCCTTGGTCTACCGCGAAACCACCGGTACCAGCAGGATTAGACTGGGATTTATGGTTAGGAACCGCACCTTACAAGGACTATGTGGATAATTTGATTCCAGGCTCTTGGAGAGGCTGGTGGGATTATGGAACAGGCGCTTTGGGTGATTTAGGTTGCCATTTAATGGAAGCGCCGTTCCGCGTTTTGGGATTAAAATATGCCTCAGATGTGCAGGCGAGTGTGGGCAGTGTGTTTACGGCTTTTGGCCAAAGAGGGGTCTTCCCAGACAGCTGTCCTCCATCAAGTCACGCCACCTTAACTTTCCCAAAAACCTCTAAGACAAAGGGACCAGTAACCATGCATTGGATGGACGGCGGAATTAAGCCAGAGCGACCGGAGGAATTAGGTCCTGATGAATTATTTGGCGATGGAAATTCTGGTATCTTGTTTATTGGAACCAAAGGTAAAATGATGGCCAGCGAATACGCGGCTAACCCTCGTTTATTACCTTTAACCAGAAATCAAGAAGTAAAAGTAAAGCAAAAATTAGAGCGCGTTCCGGGCAGCGCAGATGGTCATTACGCACAGTGGGTGGAAGGTGCAATTGCAGGTTATGGTAACAAGCAATTAAGCTCCCCATTCGAATTAGCAGGTCCATTAACGGAAGCAATCTTGATGGCAAATCTAGCTATTCGGGTGGCAGATATGCCATTCCCTCGCCCTACAGGCAAAGGAAATCACTATCCAGGTTCGAACACGAAATTATTGTGGGATAATGAGAATATGCGTGTAACGAATTTCGACGCCGCGAATCAGTTTGTTAAACGCACGTATCGCGAAGGTTGGAGTTTAGGCGTTTAAAAAAGAATTTAAGGGAGGTCTCATAGAATTTGATTAATTTCAACTTCTATGAGATTTCTTTTTTTATTCCTGATCAGCAGCAGCTTATTTGCTCAAACTAGAGTGTCCGACTACATTCGTTCATGTGAATCTATTCCTGGTCAAGCTGCGTATTTATCTACTCCCTTCGTCACCGCGGGAGATAAATTATACCTTGTGGGCCACCAAGATGGATCGTTTCCGCCTATGGGTTGGCACGTGAAAGATGAGATGGGGGGTATCTGGGCTCATCCCATTAAATTATTGGACGGTTTCGAAGCTTCTTATACGGACGGTGGCAAAGTTGTTCAGCTGGATAAAGCATCTTCCTTTATCAATTATCCATTCGCAAATCAGCAGGATTATACGGGATCAGAAATCCAAGTGCAACGATTTCAATTCGTTCCCGATGGGAAGAAGGCGGTCTATGTAGAATATCTTTTTACGAATAAAACATCAGTTAAAAAATCGATACAATTTTCGCTTATTACGCGTTCGAATTTACGGCCGGTTTGGATAGGGGAAAGAACCGGGATGGTGGATTCGAAGGATTTGCAACAATTTAAGGAGAGCAAAACGGTTTTAAAGGACTCTGCAAATAATTGGTTTTCGGTAGTAGGGAGCTCTTTTTCTGCTAAAATCGTGGCCTTACCGCGCCAGTCTGAAAAGCCGAATGTTGCCGTTTCTCAATCTACTTATTCGCTTGAAATTCCTGCTAATGGACATATCTCGTTTCCCTTTGTCATAGCGGGTTCTATTGTTTCTGAATCGGAGGCATTAGCCACTTTTGGGACGGTATTAGAAAATGGGCCCTCCTTAGTCCTAGCTAAAAAACAACGCTATCAAAAAATAGCTGCTCAATCTGAAATCCAGCTTTCGGATCCCGAATTAACCAAAGCCATGCGCTGGTTAAAATACAATGCGGATTGGCTGATTAATGATGTCGATGGAATCGGTCGCGGCATTACGGCGGGGATGCCGGATTACCCCTGGTTTTTTGGCGGAGATATGACCTATTCTTTGCAAGGCTTGATCTCCTCTGGCCGAAAAGACATCGCTTACTCTACGATTGACTTAATCGCTAAACTCTCTGAAAAGACGAATGGAAACGGCAGAATTGTCCACGAGGTAAGCACAAACGGATCTGTTTATAATCCAGGGAATGTCAATGAAACGCCTCAGTTTGCCTCCTTGATATACAAAATATATTGCTGGACCGGTGATAAAGCTTTTTTAGCGAAGTATTTTCCCGTGGTTGAAAAAGGCCTTGAATGGCTAATGCAGCAGGACAAGGACCATAATTTGATTCCGGATGGAAACGGAATGATGGAAATTCATGGATTGGATTCCGAGATGATTGATGTGGCGGCCTACAGCGGTAAAGCTTTTTTAGACGCATCTAAGCTAGCGGAGGCCTTGGGTCGCGCGGAGTTAGCTAAGGACTATTTTGCGAAATATGAAGCGATTCGATTCAAAGTTAACAACGATTTCTGGGTACCCTCGTCGCATTCATTTGCAGACTTCAGAGGAACAAAGGATCAAGCATTGCGCTTGACGAAAGATGCCATTGAGCGCGCAACTGGATTGAAAAATGACTGGGCTGTGGAGGAACTGCAGGCTTTGGAAAAGCAAATTTCGGCTAACCCAGATACCACGAAAAGGGGTTTTGTTTTGCATCATAATTGGGTGGTGAATACACCTATGGAAACGGGATTGGCAGATGCTGAAAAAGCCTCGGAAGCCTTGAAAACTGCAGAGAAGTTCCGTAATAAATTTGGGATGTATGTGACCGGAATTGATCGTTCTGCGAATTCTGAAAAGGCGGAATCCTATGCTGCCAAAGTCGGTAAATCTGAATTCACTTACACCGGTACCGTGATGACCTTACCTACAGGTGTTCAAGCGATTTCTGAGAACAATTATGGCCACCCAAACCAGGCTTATAATCTTGTGCAACGCATGTTGCGCACATTCTCCTTTGCTTTGCCGGGTTCGATATACGAAGTTTCGCCTGATTATGGAATGATGACGCAGGCCTGGAATAGTTATGCGTTTGAAGTGCCGGTGATTCAACAGTTTTTTGGAATACAGCCTTTGGCCTATAAAAAAGAGATTTATTTACACCCGTCCTGGCCAGATTCGCTTCGTTCAGGCTCTATTAAAAAAGTGGAAATAGGGGATAACTCTATTGATGTTTCTTATGTTCGAAGCACGAAAAAAAGTACGTATAAGTTTCGTCAGAAAAAGAATTGGACGCTCTATTTTAGTCCAAAAACCGCAACCTACAAACGCTGGATTTTAGATGGCGAAATCGTAAAACCATCGATTCGAAACGGGCGCCCCACATTAATACTTAAAGGCTGGCGCCATCATCTCGATTTAATGGAGTAGAAGGCAATTTTTGACCGTTAAATTAATCGTGTTGAAAGTTTTTGGTTATTCTTCTAATTGCAGGTAATTTCACTCATCTAATCAATTGATTTAGGTCGTTTTGTCCCGATTAAATGAGTGCATTAAAAACAATTATTCTGTTTCTTATTTCTTTTTGTGCCTTCTCACAAAAAATTTATACACCCTTTTTTCGTTACAAGAGTTTTGTGCCTGCCATAGACACATCTGCCACGGTAAGTAATGAAGTGCTTGAAATTAGACGTAGGTTATCGGAGGAAAAAGACCCTTGGAAAAAACGCCAATTAACGATTGCCGCTAATAATTACCAGTGGTTAGAGGGCCTAAAAAAGAAGCACAAGATTATCTTAGTTAATATTCCGTCTGCTACCCTTCAAGTTTTCGATCATGGCAAGAAACAAGTGACGATGAAAGTAGTAGTAGGCAAGAAAAGAACGCCTACCTCCACCTTGTTGAGCTCTCTAAACCAAATGACGATTAATCCTTTTTGGTATGTGACTCGAAATATTGCCACACGTGAAATGTTGCCACGCATCATTAAGAATGCGGGCTATTTAAAAAGAAATCGTATCCGCGTTCTAGATTCTACTCACAAAGTAGTTGATCCCGCTGCCGTGAATTGGAGTGGTTTGAGCCGGGGTAATTTTCCCTATACTTTACGCCAAAACAGTGGCAACGCAAATTCTTTAGGCTCCTTGAAATTTCAATTCAACAATCCTTATTTTCTTTACCTCCACGACACCGATTCTAAGCATCTTTTTGCGAAAGAAAATCGCTTTTTCAGCCACGGATGTGTCCGGGTAGAAAAGCCTCTTGAACTAGCCTCCTTAGTGCTAAACACAAAACAGGATTTAATTAAAGCTGATATACAAAAGAAGAAGACTAAAAATATCCCGCTCACCTCTAAAGACCCCTACCTTGTTATTTTTTGGTACACCATCGTAGATTTTGACTCGGCCGGTACGCTGAAATATTTTCCTGATGTATACCAAAGGTATTAGTCCAGCAACCTCGTTTTACCCAGACCAGCAATAATATCCGACGCCACTAAGCTGGATTTCGATTGCGATTCTACTGCAATATCAGCCGCTAAACCATGCACATAGACCGCTAGGCAAGCCGCCGTTGTATCATTCCCGTCGTATTCTCAAACTGTTGACCTGATGGCTACGAAACCTCCTGAAAATTAATTTCTTTGGAGTTAAATAATGTTAAACCAGTTAACTCACATAAAAAAACAATCTAAATTTAGTTCCTAAAGACCGATACGTAGTTTTGATTGCCATAAACCCTACGGATGAAGCACATAGAAAATGCATTTTTTCGGACGACGAAGGGTTTTGGAATCATCAAAGAGATGTTATCGATGATAATCTCAAAAATTTTAATTCATCTATAAACTAAACAAAATGAAAAATCAAGGGTATTCAATTTCGAAAATTGTTTTAATTCTAATCACTATTATCGGCTTATCAAGTTGTGCAGTGATTCGACAGGGAGAGGTTGGTGTGAAGCGAACAATTGGTAAAATACAGCAAAAATCATTAATGGAAGGAGCTAAATTTTACAACCCGTTATTATCTACCATCATAAAATTACCGGTACGAACAATCAATATGGAAGTAAGATTACCACTACCATCAAAAGAAGGTCTAACGGTTCAATCTGAAGTATCTATTCTGTATAGAATGGATGGTAGTTACGCACCATTGATTATTGAAAAATTAGGAACTAATTACGAGCAGGTTGTGATCTTACCTATATTTCGTTCAGCTGTTGCCGATATATCTTCACAATATTTTGCGAAAGATTTACATACTGGTCAACGCTCAATTATAGAAAAGGATATTCAAAAGTTAATGAATGGCCAATTAAATGAAAGAGGATTTATAATTGAATCGGTTCTACTTAAGAGTATCGTATTACCAGCTGGGTTAACAACGGCCATCGGTGAAAAATTGGAAGCAGAACAAGATGCTCAAAGAATGGAATTCGTTCTAAACAAAGAACGTTTGGAAGCGACAAGAAAAATTATTGAAGCACAGGGTGTGAGAGATGCAAATAAGATTATTTCAGAGGGATTATCACCACTGTTGATACGGTTTAACTCAATTGAAGCATTGTATAAACTGTCATCATCACCTAACGCAAAAGTAATCATTACTAATGGTGATCAGCCATTTGTAATTAATGGTGATAAATAATGAACAAATAAGTAATAATGAATGGTTAGAAAATGAAAAAGTAATCAATCGTTGTTTAAATCAGATAGAAGTGTTCCAAAACCTGGTGTAGGACATCTGATTTCTACTTGAATTTTTAACTAAACTAAAAAAGGACACCTCTTTCGAAGTGTCCTTTTTTTATTGGATTAGCCTCGGACGGAATCGAGTCGGACGCGATTCCTGCCTCATCTTAGGTATTGGAAACCTAGATCAAAACAAAAGTTTATTATTCCTTCAAATGTTTTTTGAAGAAATTTATTGTTCTACTCCAAGCTAAATCGGCTGGTTCTTTCTGATAGCGCGCTGGGGATGAGTCATTATTAAAGGCATGCTGTGCGCCTTCATAAATGAATAATTGATAATCAATCTGATTGCTTTTTAGCGCATTTTCATAGGCTGGAATACCCGCATTGATACGTTCATCTAAACCGGCATAATGAAGCATTAATTTGGCCTTAATTTTAGGCACGAGTGTAGCGTCGATTTGCCGACCGTAATACGGCACGCCTAAAGTTAACGCTGGATCCGCGGCAGCCAAATCGTTTACGACTCCACCTCCCCAACAGAATCCAATGCAGGCGGTTTTTTGGTTACTATTTTTCAAGGTTCTTAGGTAGCTAAGACCGCTCAGCATATTTTCTATGTTTTGCCTCGCATCTAATTTTCCAATTAGCGCTCTCCCTTCATCTTCATTGATGGGCGTCCCACCAAATTGACTCAAGCCGTCGATTCCTAACGCAATAAATCCCTCCTTGGCGATTCGCCTCGTAACATCTTTAATGTGTGGGGTTAAGCCTCTGTTTTCATGTATAACCAAAACAGCACCCAAGCGCTTTTTCGCCTGCTTGGGTTGGACTAAATATCCTTTGATAACGCCATTCGGGGAAGGGAATTCCGCGGTTGAAATGAGTAAGTCGCTATCATCCTCGGCTACTTGCGCACTTGCCGCATAACTGCCCTCCAAAGCGGGCAAAATCGTGCTTAATGCAGTTGTGCCACCGATTAATTTGGTTAATCGACTTAAAAATACCTCTCTAGTTAAAGGCTTATGTGTATATTCATCAAATAGTTGAATGATTTCTTGATTTAACTTCATCGTAAATTTTATTTAAAATGTTATTTTTCAGGAATGATTGGCAATATAAAATTTTATTGGCGGGGTTTACCTATTTGTGCTAACTAGCACAAAATTTTTCAATTCCATAACATTGGTACCTATGAGAAAATTAGTTCAAGCATTGTTTTTTATTTCGTTTGCTTTTTCGAGTCAAGCGCAAATAGTTGACTTTTCGAATGCGCATGTATTGGTAACAAAAGAATTAAAATCTCCTTTTAGAGAAACCTATATTAGATTGATTCAGGAAGAGATTAAAAAGCGGACTGAGATAAATTTGCGTGTGCAAGATCAATCGGATATGACGCCGATGATTGCTTTGGCGTTTGCATCTGATCAAAATTTGCATGGCATTCCTTTGCCCCAATTGCCTAAAAATTCGCCTGCTTTTGCCAAAGAGGGATATGCTTTTTCCATCGATGTTAGTACTAAAAGGCCTATTTTATGGCTCATAGGTGGGGATGAAAGGGGTATTTTATATTCTTTGGGGGAGTTTTTTCGAAAAGCTCATTTGTCAAAGAATAAAATTTTAGTGGACAAGAAATTCGAGGGGGCTTTTTCACCGCTGCATACAATTCGAGGCCACCAGTTCGGTTATCGAAACACAGCGAATTCATGGGATGCTTGGGATCCGAAGCAGTATGAACAGTACATTCGAGATTTAGCGCTTTTTGGAATGAATGCGATTGAAAATATTCCCATGGAGGACAGCCCGCTCGGGCCTCACATGAAGTTATCTCGGGAGGAAATGAATATTAAATTAAGCCAAATCTGTTCGAATTATGGGCTTGATTATTGGGTTTGGACACCTGCAGTTGTGGACTTAGCGGACGAAGCAAAGTTTAAGCAGGAGGTCGTGAAGCATGCTGATTTTTACAAGAGAACGCCTAAGATTGATGGTGTTTTTTTTCCGGGGGGTGATCCTGGAAGTAATCATCCGAAATATGTGTTGCCATTCTTAAAAGCAATTGCAGCAGAATTGAAATTATCCCATCCTGCAGCGGGAATGTGGGTTTCTTTACAAGGATTTAGTGATGAGGAGGTTAATTATTTTTACGAATACCTAGAAAAATATCAGCCCAATTGGCTAGCGGGAGTAGTCACAGGTCCTAGCAGCCCTGATCTGGCAAGTACCCGTTTTAGATTGCCCAAACAATACAAGCACCGGCATTACCCAGATATTACTCATACGGTACGTTGCCAATATCCTACAGAAAATTGGGATCAAGCATTTGCCCTCACCGAGGGTCGGGAGGTTTCGAATCCTCAGCCGGTATATTATGCGAAAATACATCAGCGATTTGCGCATTTGACAGATGGATCTATCGCTTATTCCGATGGTGTGCATGATGATGTCAATAAAGTTGTTTGGAGCCAAAAATCGGTCGATCCTTCAAAAGACGTGCGTGAGGTGTTAGTTGACTATGCGCGATTCTTTTTTGGCCATCAGGTATCCGAGAAAGTGGCTGATGGTATTTTGGCATTGGAGCGTAATTGGGATGGTCCGGTAGAGGAAAATGGAGGTATCGAAACAACGTTTGCTTATTGGGTAAATTTAGAATTACAATATCCAACCTTGAAGAATAATTGGCGTTGGCAACAGCTATTATTGCGCGCATATTACGATACCTATGTAAAAAGGCGCAAAATCAGAGAGCAAAAATTAGAGCAACAAGCGAATTTAATCTTAGCCAAAGCAAGCGAAATAGGTGTGCTTAAAGCGATGGAAATGGCACTTGCGAAGGTTAATGAATCAGATAATGTGTCGGAAAATTCAGACTTACGCCAAAAAATCATCTCCTATTGCGATGCATTATTTAACTCCATTGGATTGCAAACGAGTGTGGAGAAGTACCGGGCTAGTGGCGCAGAACGTGGGGCCATATTGGATTTTATTGATTACCCACTTAATAACCGGTGGTGGTTAGCTGATGAGTTCGAAAAAATTAAAAAAATGCCCAAAGAGGACGATCAATTGGCGCGCATTGCGGTGATTGCGAATTGGGAGAATCCAGGTATTGGTAGTTTTTACGATAACGTATCAGATGTCGCGAAAGGTCCCCGTGTGACGACTCGAACGGATGATGGAACGGATGTGCTTTGGGAGGAAAATGGTAAAAGTAGGCGCCGACTATCCTCCCAATTGTATCAAAATTTCCCTAAACTAGCCTATGTTGATCTAGACCCGAATGCCAAATACACCATACGGATTTCAGGTTATGGCGAGGCCTTATTGCGTGTAGATGGGGTTCGAATTGCGCCAACGCTATATCAAAAAGGCATGGGAGAGTTCAAGGAGTTTCAGCTCAGCCCACAATATGTAAGCGATGGTAAAATTGACGTATCGTTTGACGAACCTGAAGAATCACATTTAAATTGGCGCCAACATTCAAAAGTTTTTGATGTGTGGTTATTGAAAAATTAATTGGCTTAAATAAGTATGTGAGCGATTTAGGAAAAAAATCGGTGATGTTAAAATAAACACGGCTTCCTGCGTTCAGAAAGCCGTGTCATTTACTTTTAAAGTAGCCCCGGAAGGAATCGAACCTTTTCTATTATTTTCCTACTTTTACTCTTTATTGCATAAAATTGGGCGATTTTAGTTTCTTTTTATGCGTATTTGAATGAAAATATACGTAAATCAATGCA